>OLJF01000037.1_pt1 | contig 246592 bp, 271 predicted proteins | sample 1609751 | NCBI WGS metagenome assembly OLJF01 (sample SAMEA4350171, study PRJEB24818) | metagenome | biome: human; feature: gut; material: faeces | place: Denmark | collected 2013-09
CTTCCTCATCCTCACCGATGACTTCTTTGACGATGCTCTGGAATGTCAGCTTTTTCTCGGTGGCGGTCAGCTTGGTGCCGCAGCCGAGACCGGATTCCATGAATTCCGCGTGCGGCGTCTTGGTATCTTTAGTGTAGAACATCACGGAGTGAATGTCGCTGCTGCGGTCGGTAAATGCCGGAAAGACAAAACCTGTGTCCGGAGCGCCGACCACCCAGTCGCGGATACGCGGTCCGATACGATTCTCGTCCTCACGGTAGCCAAGTCCCGGCTTGGTCAACGTGACCGGACAGATCGCACACAGCAGATACTCGTAGACTTCCTCGGATTCGTCGAGTTTATTGTTGTCGGAGGTCTTGGTCATCACATCGTAAGCATCGTGGAAAACCAAAATCAGGTAATTTCCGGCATAGCTGTAATTTTCAATGACAAGATCATAGAATGTGTCCATCAGATCGTCATTCTTTAAAGCGCTCTCGCGCAGACCCATCAAAAACTGCTGTCTTCCGCCGGGTGCCTCCTCGGCGGTCGGAAATTCCAGTTCCAGAATGTTGTTGCCGATCGTGCCGGACATAACTTTTTTTGCAATTTCCAGGTATTTGTAGAATTCTTCATCCTCCAGATTTAAGAATGTCTCTCCGAATGTAGAAACCTTATTTCGGTCAGAATCTACATAGCAACCACACAGCCGTGTAAATGTGCAGGCATCCTTCTTAAAGCGTCGTTTCAGTTCCAATACATCTTTTTTGTTCATGATTATCTCCTTTGTTCCTTTGATATAATTGATTTTAATATTGCTTTTTTCTTGTGTGTCCCAGCCTCCTATTAAAGCCTAGTTTAGCATCGGCAACATAGGCGGCATCTCTCCTGTTGTGTAGGCAGCTTCAATCTGCGGTGCCATATATTCACCTACGGTCTTTCCATCGGGGAGAACGATATCATATAAGAATTCACGTTCAATTGTACTGATTCCACTGTCTACGGCTTCCAATTTCGCTTTGATGATCAAATACAATGCCCGCCATCTGCTTCTGCACGCCTGCTCCCATGCTTCATAAGCCTGTTTTTCGGTTCGCTTTCTTTGCTGCTCTGGTGTATACCAAAATTTCCGATCCTGCTTGTCTGGTAGTGGCAATAAAAACCGAATCTGCCTGTTTTCTAACGAAAAACCGATAACTGCGACATCTTCTTTATATCCAGATACGAATTGACCGGCTCCCGCTTTCTGAATAAGTTCTTCGATATCTGCCTTGGTCTTTGCTACGGATACTGCTGTTTTCTCTGCATATGCCATAAATGCCTCCTCGTTACCTATAGTATAAGTGAATTATACCATATAAATACCGTGTAGTCAATTTAAAAGAAAAAGGAGCGAACCTGCTTTTTACCGAACATCGCCGTAAAGCCCCTTACTTTAGTAATGGAGATAAAAGGCGACTGTTATTTTTCTATAGTTTATCTAATTTCTATTACATTAGATAAGCTATAGCTGTATAATATATGTATGGAATATAAATCTAATCACAATGTTGTCTATTCCTGCAAATACCATGTAGTATGGTGTCCTAAGTATCGGCATTCCGTTTTAATAAACGGTGTTGACGTTCGCTTAAAGGAGCTGATTAAAGAAACCTGCGACTTACTAAATGTCGAAATCATCGAAATGGAAATCATGCCAGACCATGTGCATCTGCTTATGGAAGTAGACCCGCAGTTCGGAGTGCATAAAGCGGTTAAACAAATTAAGGGATATTCCTCTAAAGTATTGAGGACGGAGTTCCCTTGGCTCAAATCAAGACTTCCGAGTTTATGGACAAACAGCTATTTTGTAAGCACGGTTGGTGGGGCTCCACTTGCAGTAATCAAACAATACATTGAAAATCAGAAAAACGTGTAGGTATCAAATATGCAGCTATCAGAAACAGTAAAACTTTATATGACAAGAGAACAGAAATCTCTTGTTGTTATGGCTATGAACAAGTATATCAGTACAGTTAATAGCCTTATTTCTGTTGCTACAAGCGGTACATCTATCAGTAAATACACAACTGCTGATGTTAATGCCAGCCTTCCGTCTGCTCTGACAAATCAATGCATCCGTGATGCTAAATCCATCGTGAACAAGTATAATAAGGACTGTCGTAAGGCTTCTGCCAAGAACAAGAAACTTGCTAGGCAGAGATCTAACATCACAATAAAAGAACCTATAGTTCCTGTCCTTAAAAGACCATGCTGCTACGTTAATAATCAGAATTTTAAGATTAGGGACAACTGCATCGAGTTTCCTGTTCTGATAAACGGCAAATCAAAGCGTATATCTATCCGCACTTCCATGACGGATAAGCAGAAACAAATATTTGCTAACACCAAATTCGGTACAATGCGTATTGTCTATAAAGACAATAAGATAGTTGCTCAAATCGTGTATGAGGTTGCTGAACCCGGATATACTGACGATGGAAATGTCATGGGCGTTGACCTTGGCATTAAGTGTCCTGCGGTGTCATATATCTCTGACGGAAGCGTTAAGTTCTATGGTAATGGTCGCAAGAACAAATATATGCGTAGGCATTATAAATATCTTCGCAAGAAGTTAGGCAAGGCTAAAAAAACTGATGCCATAAAACGTATCAACAATAAAGAGCAGCGTATTATGAAAGACATTGACCATAAACTAAGCCGTGAAATAGTAAACACGGCAACGGCGCATGGAGTGTCCGTGATCAAAATGGAACAGCTTGCGAACATCCGTTCCACGACAAGAACAAGTCGTAAAAACAACCACAGCCTGCATACATGGTCATTCTACAGACTGGCACAGTTTATAGAATACAAAGCAAAACTTGCAGGCATAAAAGTTGAGTATGTTAATCCTGCATATACAAGTCAAAAGTGTCCTGTCTGTGGCAATGTTCATCACGCCAATGACAGAAAATATATCTGCAAGTGTGGTTTCCATACACACAGAGATATCCTTGGTGCTATGAACATAAGAAACTCAACTGAGTATGTTGGCGATAGCAATATCAGACATACTGCCTAGAGAACTATATGTTCTGCTCTAGGACGGGTAATGGCATACCCATAACTTGCACTACGACCTACCAGAAATGGACTGGTCAGCCAATACAATTGGCAGGTAGCAGGAATCCCCCTACCTTTAGGTAGGGGGAGTGTCAAAGGCGCTCCCATATTATTTCACAGGAATAATACCTCCAATTTTTGCAGCTGCCATTTATAAAAGTAACAACCTATCTGGTGTACATGGGAAAGGTGTGATTGCCGTATCATATTTATTGAGAATGCCATCATTTATTTTGCCCAATATAACAACATTCTGACCCGGCGTATCGTGAGTTTTCTCTGTAATCCAGCTTTTTGCCATCCAACCGGTAGGACTTATTGGCTTATGTGACCATAGCTTAAAATGCTCCGATTGGTCAATAATGTAATGCAGTGATATACCACAAACAGGTGCCTCTTTAGAAAGTGACAACTGAATTGGAAGTATAATAGTTGTTTCCCAGACCGATAGCATAAGTTCTAGTTTAGCATTTTTATTCTCCATGTCTAAGACATACGGATACCCGATCTTAGATACTCTCCGTCCTCTTTTTTGACTAATGGTAATATAATTACCGTTCGGATATCTGTGATTTAACTTGCAATCAGTCATTGTCTTTCCGTTAATAGAAAAAGATAGCCGGGGATCTTCGTAAAAAACATAATCACAAGACACAAATCCAAAGTCAAAAACGATACAACATTTCCCTTCGTCTACTATAGGTTTTAATTCAGCTATTACTTTTTCTCCATGCATAACTTGTTTGACCTCCTATTTATTGTTTTGTGAAAGTAGTTTAAATTCATATCGTTGCTTACCGCGCCACCAACTGCTTGAAAAATATCCTGGCATGATGACTTCTTTTTCAACAGTGACTTCAACTGGAAATTGGTTACTATCTGAAACCATCGTTTGTAGCAAATCCCTTATTGAGAAATGTGCCAATGCTTGTTGCGCGATAAATCCATAAATATCGTCATTATCTGATGCCTTGATGGGACGTATTGAATCATCCTCTGGGTACAATACAAACACAGAATCTGCAGCCATAATATTTTCAAGAAGCCAGTTATTATCCTTTTCAAACACCGCATCTCCGTACCCGCAAATTGTTGAAATATCCATATTTGTAAGATGCATATTGTGTTCATCCCGCGTTGGCTCGATTTTTCCAGCCCAATAGATGTGAACAAATTTAATATTTGTGCTCTTTCCAGTGACTGGTAATTTCACTGTCCATACGCATACGATGGAAACATGTTCATATTCTTTTTCTGCATCTGGTAGATATGTATATAACTGGCAGTCTCCATCACTGTCCTTATGGTTATAGGCATGGTAGCTGTTCTTGTTTGGGTAGGGCGTACCAACTTTACATGGTATTTTTTCTGCATGCTTTCCATTATCCTGCACAATATAGACTTCTGCGCTCACACCATTGTTTTTGAATGGAAAATACAGTCTGCATCCATAATCAATACAAAATACATGAGAATCTTCAAATGGTACGTCCTTACATGCCGCCTGAAATTGCTCTTTATCTTCTTCCCGGCGTTTCCTTCTGTTTTCTGTTTTTTCTTCCCAGAATCCATCCTCATATAATTTTGTGTGCGGCTGATAACGTGCTTCGGTATCAACTGAATTTATATCAAAGTCGGATTTTCGCTTTTTACTTAGTTCCACTGACCGAATATGATGCCACGGTATTTCTTTGACATTTTGTTGGTTTTTCCACACCTTGTTTCCAGATATAAGAAGTGTCATGTCATAACCACCGAGCGCAATTATTACTCCTGAGCACATTCCGTTTTCACTTTCAACTTGTACTCTGTCACCTATTTCATACGTTGACTTTACAAGCTGACACATATACTCCGGATAGAACGGTTCGCCGTAAACAGGCTCTTTGCCCGCCTCTAACCTTCCACCATTTTCCACAAAGTCATAAAGTTTACTGATTAAATCCATCTCAATTTCCTCCTGTTGACTTTCTTCTGTGGCGTTCACAGCCAAGTAACATTTTTTGAACCGCAATATTTACAGCAAGGGTTCTTTTCAAATTTATCCACTTCGTCACAGATAAAGCCTTTTTCTTCCAGTTCATTTAATTCCGTATCGGTAATTCTATCCATCTTTTCTTCAAATTGAGTGCCACGAAGGTCTTCTTTTTCAATCCATCCTCTAAGCGAATACATCTCTCCGCAGTCATAGCAAGTTACCGTAAGCATCATTTTTATCACTCTCCTATGTTTCTACTACATCACTTTTCAACTTTATTCCATTTGTAAATACATATTCTCTCTAACACCGCATGAGGCGTTAATCCGTAGGTCGGGATAGTTGATTGCTATATTATAAAAAGTAAAATATCATCAAACTAGCACCAACGAAAACCAATATGAATGCAACCAATATAGAATGTATATCATCATCCGAACCGCAAAATATTATAGTACCTAAAATTGTTAAAGCAAGAGCAAGTTTGAATACATCGCTATTATTGGTTGCATAAGTTGTTATATTGTTGACTATTGTTGACTATTGTTAATATGCTGTTTATCATGATAATTTCTCCTATTCATCAAGCCATCCATATGATGAACATTGCGCGTTTCGGTTGTCTGAAATATCAAAATCTTCCTTGTGTGATGACAAGAACCTTTCAAAAGTATCTTTTCCACAGTACCACGGTGCGGAAACATATTTTCTTTCTTCATAATCAAGTTCATACTCTGAAATTGAAATATCAAGTTTATCCCATCCAAAGTGTTCACAGATAGTGCGAACGACATCTTTGTGTATTGTAAGTTTTACTAATTTCTCCCGGTCAAATGATACATTGACTGCATCTTGAAGATAGATTTCTTCTTTTCGTATCCCGATTATTCTCGATTCTTTTTCAATAGTGAAATATGTTTCTTTTTCACTGCAAAATTTTACAAGCTGTCCTTTCTTGTATGGGCGGAACGCAACATCTACACCTGCGCCTACAATTTTCTTGTCTCCAACATAATCTCCACCAAAATAATTAAAGAGAAAATTCGCGGTATAAACTCTTGGTCTGGTATCATTTGAATTTTCTGTATTCATGTCGTCTTCTTCATCTGGACGTTCTATGCTCTGTAATGCTTCCAAAATTTCTTCCGCTCGTTTTGTATTGTAACGGACACATCCAAAAGCATCCTGTGCATTTTTGAAATGTGCATACTGGCACATTCGTTTCTCAGTGCCATCCTCATTGCACAACAGTAACGCATCTGGTTGAAGTTCCGTTTCATTACCATTTAAGATGCGGTAAAGGATATGGTTTTCCTCCACATATATATAAGTGATATTCATATCGCTTTTTTCAAGCATTTTTACCTTATCGGTAAAGATTGTCTCTGCTTCTGTTCTGATAGTATATTTGCTCAAGATCATTTTCTCCTTATGCTTTATATAGTTTGAACCTCTCATCATTAAAATAACGAGATTCCTGCTTCATGAATTTGCCGATAAATGAAGTTCTCGATCCCGGATCTCTTCTGTGCGACCTTGATTCCAAAACTGTGATCCTATGTACCCGCAGGTGCGCCGCGCCACAGACATCATCTTTTGATCCCTGTTTCCGCAATTCGGACATTCCCAAACTAGCTTACCGGTTTTTTCATCCGTTACAATTTGAATTTCTCCGTCATAATTGCAGACCATGCAGTAATCACTTTTGGTGTTCAACTCTGCATACATAATATTTTCGTAAATATACTGCATTACTGCTAAAACTGCCTCAATGTTATTCTGGAGGTTTGGAACTTCCACATAACTTATCGCTCCACCAGGGCTTAATTTCTGGAATTCAGATTCAAATTTCAGCTTAGAAAAAGCGTCGATCTTTTCACGGACATTTACATGGTAGCTGTTGGTAATGTAATTGTGGTCCGTTATCCCCTCAATGTAGCCAAAACGTTTCTGCAGACATGTGGCGAATTTGTATGTAGTAGATTCCAATGGCGTGCCATACACAGAAAAGCCAATGTTGGTTTTTCCTCTCCATTCCGCACATTTATCATTTAACTTTTGCATAACGGCAAGCGCAAATGGCTTTGCTTCTGGATCTGTATGAGATTTTCCGGTCATATATTTGCACATTTCATACAGACCGGCGTAGCCAAGAGACAGTGTTGAATACCCACCATATAAAAGCTTGTCAATTGTTTCCCCCTTCTGCAACCGGGCTAAAGCTCCATGCTGCCACAATATAGGTGCAACGTCGGTCTTTGTTCCTTTCAGCCTGTTGTGCCGCTCCATAAGAGCCGGATAGCAAAGTTTTTCGAGACGGTACTCAAGAATATCCCAAAACTCATTCATATCACCACCGGAACTTAGTGCAACGTCAACAAGATTTAAGGTCACAACGCCTTGGTTGAATCTGCCGTAAAACTTAGGCGATCCATCCGGATTTTTAATATCTGGTTCATATGTGAGGAATGATCGGCAACCCATGCAGGTGTAAACGTTTCCTTCTTTTATTTCCCGCATAACTTTTGCGGAAATATAATCCGGAACCATTCGCTTGGCGGTACATTTTGCTGCCAATTTTGTCAGCTCCCAGTATTGGCTACCCTCGTGAATGTTGTCCTCGTCTAAGACATATATGATTTTTGGAAATGCGGGAGTTATCCATACTCCTTGTTCGTTCTTAATTCCCTGTATCCGCTGTTGCAGCACCTCTTTGCATATTTGAACAAGATCTTCCCTCTCCTGTCCCTCTTTTGCCTCATCAATGTACATGAACAAGGTGATAAACGGTGTCTGACCGTTTGTTGTCATAAGCGTTACCAGCTGATATTGGATTGTTTGCACACCCTTCTTAATTTCCTCCGCCAGGCGCTTTTCTACAATGCGTTCGATCTGATCCGGCGTGGCGGATATTCCTGCCGCTGCAAATTCTGAATTTACAGATTTTCGGATTTTCTGCCGGCTAACATCAACAAATGGTGCTAAATGTGTAAGAGATATGCTTTGTCCGCCATACTGAGAGCTGGCGATCTGTGCGATTGCCTGCGTAGCAATATTGCAGGCAGTGGAAAAGCTGTGAGGTGTATCAATTTTGGTTTCGCTGATAACGGTGCCATTCTGTAGCATGTCCTCCAGATTGACTAGACAGCAGTTGTGCATGTGCTGCACAAAGTAATCTGCATCATGAAAATGAATAATCCCTTCGTTGTGGGCTTTTACAATGTATTTTGGCAGCAACACTCTATTGGTGAGATCTTTGCTTATGATACCGGCAATATAGTCCCGTTGCGTACTATTGATAATTGCATTTTTATTGCTGTTTTCTTCATTGCACTCTTCATTGCAGCCGTCGACGAGTTCAAGAATTCCGCCATCTGTCGCATTTCCTACAATATCACGGCGCAATGAATGCCGGTATTTATAGGTGATGTAATTTTCCAGTAATCGTGGCTTATTGAATCTGGTTATTGCATTGACCACAAGTCGCTGCACATCTTCCACCGTCAAGTCGGTATGACCGTTTTCATAGAGATACTTGAAATTGGTGGCAACATTATCTCTTATCTGGATCAATTCCAATGTAGTTGCTCTACAATCTGATTCCGTTGCGGCATTTGCCTGATTGAGCGCAACTTCGATTTTCTTTACATTGAAAGGAACGGTTCGTCCGTCTCTTTTCAAAAGACTCATAGGTTCAGACATTATAAATTCCCCCTTTTTAAAAGAAAAACGGGCATAACGCCCGTTTTTAATAAAATCATATCGTTTGTAAGTGAATTATACCATACATACACGCTATGCGCAAGGATAATACCACGCAAATATGCCTGGCGGCGAACTATGGTTTACTTCCATAGCCCGCCTATGCCGGAATTACAGCAAAAACATGCTTGTCTTCCAACGGATCTTCTGCGGCGGCAATCTCTTCAAATTCATTCTCAGTCACCTTGAAGTAGCGAGGAAATTTACCAGAGTTTAAAATCGGCTGCTCCTGCATAAACGCCAGCTGGTCGTTGACTTTCTGTAACTCCTCCTCATTGTAGATCACCAATACTGTCTTTCTTTTCATTTGTTTGTCCTCTCTTTCCATATTGTATGAACAGCCGGCTCCCGTAGACAGACGGGAACCGTGTTCTATGTATACTAATAGAGCAACTTACGTTAGGCAGTCAACTTACTTAATGCAGCCATTGCCTTGCGGTAATCCAAAAAGGTCATCTCCTCTAATGAATCCTTGTCGTATCTCTGCAAAAGAGTTTCGATAGGTACGCCAGCGTCATCACAGGCTTTAGTCAGTTCATCGACCTTATCTTTCCCGATAATCATCTTGTTCACATTTTCCGTCAGCGCGTTGATTTTGTTCTGCTCTTCCTCGGCATTTGCCTTGTCGTCTGTTTCACCATCCTCGGTCAAAAATGGTTCTTCTTCTCCGGCGAAAACGTTCAACCCTAAACCGAACATTGCCAAATTTTTTACAAGACAGCGCATGATGGCGTTATTGATATCCAGCATGTTAGCACTCATAACCCAGGCGGATGCCCCGCTTCTGTATTTGATCTCATACGGAGCGTCTTTCATAGCATGGTTCTTTTTGTCCAAAACAGGTCGGAACATTTCAAGTGTTTCTCCAGCAATAGTAACCGATGTGTATACCATATAGCCCATACCTGGGACAAACTGAAACGGAAGTTCATTTTCGCCGAATTTTTTTACGGTAAAACTTGCGTCCGGATATCTCAACTTTACTTCTTTCCATGCCTGTGACCATGGTGTGTATTTAAGTCCTTTTTTATTCGGATTATCTCCTGCTACTTCGGTTTCTTTTGCCTGAACGGCTACTTTGCATAAGTGTGAGAATGTAGATTCCGGAAACGCTGATGCTTCCTGCTTATCTGTGCTTGTAGCTTCTGTTTTTTTTGTTTTCTCCATAATGTGTAACGCCCCTTTCATTTATAAGTGAATTATACCATAAATATACATTGCAGTCAAGTATAATTCACAGACAATGCGTCATAAAAATTGCATAATGCGTCACAGAAAAATATCTAATTTGTTTCTGATAAAATGTCCTGTAGTGAACGCTGTAGATCGGAATATTTGTTGAAGTCTGACTGTCCAATTTCCGGAACTTCTGTTGGTTCTACCAAAATATATTTAGATCCAGACGATTCATCAGAATGCGCGCCAGGTGGATCTATAGCTTCGACAACCTCTGTGCTTATGGATGAAGTGCTTTTATTGGAGCATCCAACCGCTACCATTATGCTAAACAGTGTAAAAGCTACGAGGTGTATATATTTTGAGATTTTCATTCAAACCATCTCCCTATATTTGAGTTCTTGATGCCAAGCACATGCTGTTGCTTCTTAATCGCTCTGATTTCTGCAAGATTGAAATGGATTTCGTTTAGTACGTTAATTATAAACATAATCATCATCCCGCTCAAAAATCCACCAATATGGCAAAAGGTATCCACATGGGGAGCAAAACCGCTCAAGATAAGCGCGGTAGCGCCGCTCATTATTCCCTTGGCAATGTTCTTAGAATCCATGAACATATCTACAAGTAGCGCACCTAATAGGGCAAAAATTGCGCCACTAGCGCCTACGGTAATTGTTGACATATCCTTGGCACCACAAAAGGAAGCGTAGCAGGAAACGTATCCACCAAAGATCCCGCCAGCCAAATAAATAATGCCAAATGCTATATTCCCGACTCTTTTTGTGAGGGCGTTTCCAATGATAAATAGTGCGATCATATTGGATACAAGGTGTGACATATTACTGTGCAGAAACATATATGTTACTAGCCGGTAGTCTTCACCATGTATTACTGTTTTTGCACTGACTCCATATATTGACGATTGTGTAAAATAATGCATAAAGGCAAATAAGTTCATGGCAATCAGAATATATACCAGATAACAGTGATATTTTTTATGAAAGCCTGATCGCATTGTGTTGCAAAGAAGTTGCTTGTCTTCGTTTTTGGCATACGCAACGCTTTTTCTTGCAAGTGCAACAACCGGAGAAAATTTTTGATCCACACGAACTTTTTCGATCCGGCGGCAGAATTCATCCACGATCATAATGTTGTCTTCTGTAAATGCTGTGCTTTTCTTATCGCCAAATACGATGACAAGAATGTCCGAGTCATTCATATTATGCAGTGAGCGCTTGTAGCAACTTCTCATTCTGTGAATGCCGGCATCGCTGATAACGTCTGTCTGATTGCTGTCACAGACAACGACGCCAAGCACATGCCTGTCTTCAGCAATCTTATAAAAATACTCTGCTCCGCCTGAACCACCACATTTTTCATAACCATTATTTAATAAAACTCTTGTGAGATAATACATTCTACTCATACTCGGTCCCTCCAGTATTTAGCGCGTTTTCAGAGGACTCATAGCCAAATTCTGAGAATATGCGCTCTACAAACTTACTCGCAGCGTTGGAAAATTTTATGCCTGTTTCCACTACCTTAGTTGCCATAGATGTAACGTTTTCTTCGGTAAGATTTTCCCTTAAGGATGAAGCAATATCCTGTGAAATTTGATTTGCTTGCATCTTGGCATCCTGCGGGTCATTGCGCATATAAAATAAAAAGCATATCACGATAATAACGGCAAAGAAACGAAGTTTGTTTCGCATGCGAAGCCCTCCTTTATATGGTATAAGTGTATTATACCATATATATACCATACGGTCAACCAACCAGAACTACATTATAAACAATAAAAAAGAAGCCATGCACAAATGTTGTACATGACTTCCTGTATGGTTTTTTATAATGGTGTTTATACTGGCATTATATATTGTATTTTAATATTCTGCAATAGTTTTTTGCAAAAAGTATTGCATGCGTGAAGACTCAAATGGATAAAGTTACCGGTTCCCTATATAAACAAAACCAAGCACACGAGATGCTTGGCTGTTTGTTGAAAAGTCTTACGACGGTTCAACTGGTTATAATTTTCTCAGCAAGTTAATTATAGCATTGTTGTTAGACTTTCGCAAGCAGTAGCCTTGACATTTTTTATAGCTGCGTGCTATGATCGTATCAGTGATCGTGTTGCAGAAACCCGAGAGGACTGCATCCCAAAAGAGACTCTTGCGAGAGTCTCTTTTTTAGAATTTCCGATGATTCACTATTCATGCTCCATGGAAGTAGCTGATCTTATTTTCTGCCAAGGTGCGGCAACACGCAACCCATTATCCAGGACGAGATTTAATTCAGAAAATGTGCATAGCGTCACAGTTCCGTATACCGTATTTCCATAAATATCAGTTGATTTTACTTTGCTGCCGATCGCAAACTTATAGGGTTCCATAACACACCTCCATCCTGATCGTCGAATACATTTCCAACGATTCTTGCTGATCCAACTATCTCTTCTAATGGTACTCTTTCGTGAGTCAGGCTTTCGGCATAAAATCCATCCCCGTCATTTTTGACCACTCTAACGGTAGGCTGATCCGAACCGTCTTCTACCAAGTCGCCCTCAAAAATGTTTTCTCCAAAGATGTCTGTTTTTTGGGTGTTAAGAAGGAGGGTAACCATATTTAACGGAACCCCAATGCAAATATCGTTTATCAAAAGCTCCACCTGTTGTGTCTTTCGATCCACGCTGCATACATCGTATATACGCTCATGTTCTTTATAGAATGCTCTTTCAATCATCGGTCATCTGATATCCTTTCTCTTTTGCTTTGAAACTTATATGCGCTCGTTGGTTCCAAGACTGATCCGGACCGCTCGTAGTTTCTGGTGCACATACTGTTTGGTACATCCATGGTTTTTTGCGATTCGTTCGTACATCATTCCGGAAAGGCGCTCCCGGACAAACTCTTTCGTCTGCTCTGTTAAATCTAATTTTTCGTATCCATAGTATTCTGCAGCTATTTTTTCTAAGGCAGCAGCACTTTTGGGCTTATCGCAAATCCATTCAAGATCCGAAAGCCGTGTTGATCCTTCGGTCTTAAAATGCAGATGCGTATAATTGTTAGGATTGTCGATAAATGCAGTCGCATAGATCTTATAATAATCCATGCGAATCGGCTTCCCCTGGAGCGAGCACGCCTTTACTTTCTTTCTTTGCTTGGAAATCACCCCTTTACAATACATCATATCTTCATTGCGGGAGTAGCACTCTCCCTCCCGATTGATATAGTATGCGCCGTCTGCAACATTCCGGTAGCCATTCTCGATCAAATAAGTTTCCGACCTCTTTAAACGGGCATAGTTTTTGGCAGTCAATTCTTTTTGGGTAATATAAGCAAGGTTGTCTAAGGAAATATTTGTCTTATCTTCATCATTGAAGCTTAAGAGCACTCGCCCGGTAGGCTTTTCCATAAATGCTTCCGCAAACAGCTTGTGGACATAATAGATATGTCCATCATCAAGACGAACAGCCCGATACCCCTTAGTTGCAAATTCGCGGCATGGCATCCATAAGTCTCCGCTTTTCTTGAAAACCTGCGCATCCTTTGTAATATAAGCTTCTCCGCCCAATACGAAGGACCCTTCCATGCTTTTTAACTTTTCTGTGGTATATTCTGAAATCGTTGTTTTTGTGCTAGTCATAAAATTATTCAATCACCTCGTTTTTAATTCTGCAAGTGGAAATACTTGGTTATCCTACGGTGTATTACCTTGTTAATGCGTCACTAGCCACCGACAATGCGTCATACATATACAAAGCAGCCGGCGTCAAGTTTTAAAAATCTTCCAAAAAGAGACACTCGTTGAAGCTGCTGTACATTGTCGATAGCTTCAAATAAAACTTTCATGCTTCCATAAAAGTCAACCATCGACTTTCCCCTGGAAATGGACACATACGGGATTGCGCGATAGATCATGTGTTTGTGACGATCAAAAAGGCAGGATATCACAGCTGATGCTTCGGACCCCTGTGATTTGTGAACCGTAGAGGCATATGCGAGCGTGAGATATTTGAAATCGGCGCTCTCATATTTGATATCATTTTTATTGAACCGAACATAGACTATCTTTTCCTTATTTGAGGAAATGATGTCTTGGACGATCCCAATATCGCCATTTGATGCATCTTCTGTGTTTTTTTCAATCCACATAACTAAATCACCTTTCCGGATGTGATATCCATTAGCGGATATTTCCGGCGCATAGTCATCTGTCTTTGGGTTTAGCTTCTGCTGAACAAGAGTATTCATGCGCTCTACGCCGCAAAACCCTTTTTTATATGGGCAAAGACACATAACATTGCCGAGTCCGTATTTATGCGTTTGCTCGACAACACGATCTACCATTTGAACTTCTGTCTGCTCGTCCATTTCTAACTCGTGGAATTTAAAATCACTTCCATTTTCAATTGCATGTATACCATTGTTGATGTTATGTGCATTCATATAGATCTTTGCATCGGCATCCTGCCTGTGGATGTGTTTTAATTCGGTTACTGGAAAGGCATTGCTTTCAATAATATCCTGCAGAACACGTCCTGCGCCCACACTCGGAAGTTGGTTAATATCTCCAACTAAAACCAAGATACAATCCTTTCCGATATGGGTTAAAAGGCAATGCATCAGTCGAATATCCACCATGGAAAGTTCATCCACAATAATAAGTGTATTTTCAAGAGTAATGTCGTTTTCCTTTTCAAAATCTGCATCCTGAACTAAACCCAGCATATGATGAATGGTTTCTGCCGATTCTCCGATAGATTCCTCCATTCTTCGTGCAGCACGACCGGTTGGTGCCAAAAAGACCTGCTGCATGACAGGAAAGACTTCACTGGCAACATCTTTGATTCGCTTTATAGTAGTAGTCTTTCCAGTTCCAGGCTCTCCGATAATTACGGATACACCATTAGACAGCGCCCGAATAACGGCATCTGTCTGGGTAACGTCCAGAACAAAATCGCCATCTACCTCTGGCTTCACAAGAGCCTTTTCCAATTTTTTCCGAGGTGGTTTATAGGAATATAATTTTTTAAGCATACCTGCGCAAGCTTCTTCCAAACAGTACATGTCATCCGAAAACACGTACTGTTTCACCCCGGTACCGTCTACGTCTAATTTCGCGGAGCGCAGTTCCTTATCCGTAAACATCCGGATCCATTCTTTCTGACTTTCAGTATATTCGTTCAGTTTGAGTGTCAAAAATGTTCGCCGCTGCAGCTCCGTAACTTCCATTCCGGTGTTCCCTTCGACTTCACCGTTAATAAGTATGCTGCGAACGCAGGCATTAAAACGTTGTGCGCTATCCTTTGGTTTGTTCAACTTCATGGCGACCGCATCAGCACTTTCAAACGTGATCCCACGAAAAGCAGTCAAAACATATGGATTTGCTGTTACTTTTGCAAGCGCCTCTGTTCCATACCAGTCGTGAAGTTTTTTAGCATAGCGTGGCGGAATATTGTATTCGATCAAGAACTTGGTTATTTCCATCACGCTCTTCATGTCGGCATATGATTGTTTAATCTGGACACATTTTTTTTCCGTAAGTCCCGGAACTTCTTCTAACCGATCAATATTTTCATCGAGAACGGAATATGTGTTTTTCCCGAATGAGTCCCAAATGCGTTCCGCACTTCTTTCACCGACACCCTTGAGGAGGCATAAGAATTCAATTACACTTGCCTTGTTTGTTTTGCGTTCCGTTTCATATGAAGAGACATCAAAATTCAAGCCGTACTTTTCACTTTCACGGAAGGTTCCATACAGAGTGTACGTTGCATTCTTTTCTTTCGGAAGATTGTATCCTACGCAAGTCAAGCGCCCTTTTTCCTTTGTTTTATATAAGAAGATGCAATACCCAGTCTCTTTATTTTCAAAAATTGGGGTTACATATTCTCCGTGAACTTTTGGAGTAACATTCGCGGAAAAATCTGAATTTGCCGGCTGGTGACAATCACGCTCAGCGTTCCGGTCGACACGACGGTTATTCACTTTGGTAATATCGTTAGCTACATAGTACATATATACACATTTGGCACAATATCACGATTTAACACGAGATAGTTCGCCAGTCCTTTCATATTATATGTGTATTATACCATATATATACCATAAAGTAAAGTGAACTATACCACATATCGCTCCAAAGAAAATGAAATGGAAAACATAGTATAGCGCGGGCGCCCCATTATTAGGGGCGCCCGCGCTATATAAAGACGTTGGAAAGGATAAAAGGAAAATGAACCTACACATTATTTATAACACAATATTTAAAAAATGTAAAGTGAATTATACCATATCTACACTCGAAATCTACGCACAAAAGTGCACCCATCTTATGGGTGTGAGGCACCGATTAGATAGGAGTTTTTATACCCATTTTGTAGGTGTTTTTGTACCTGTGAAATAGCGCTTGACGGAAGATAACGGGTTTGTTATATTATATATGTCACATGCAATGGACGCTCTGCATGTCGGTGCTACTAGCAATTCCGGTAGCCATGGATTGAAATATTGGTTATGTTTTTTGTTATTCTTTACGGAAAAGCCGGGATTTCTCGGCTTTTTGCATGTTTAATAATATTACAAAAATAAGGAAAAACCTTCTCACCATATTGACAGCACCCCCTTTTTAAGATTATATTATAGGTGTCATATGCAATGGATGCTTTGCATATCGGATCTACTAGCTACTCCAGTAGGCGCGGATTGAAATATTTATTATGTTTTAATGAGAAAAGCCGGGGAATTCCGGCTTTTTGATGTGTATATGGGTATACTGTTATTGTGACAATATTTAACGTGTTGACAGTGGACACAAACTATTATATTATAAATATGTCACACATAATGGATGCTTTATGTGTTGGTGCTACTAGCGATTCCAGTGGCTGCGGATTGAAACATTTGTTATATTTTTACGTTAAACTTTATGGAAAAGCCGGGGCCCCCCCGGCTTTTTATTTGTCTTACCTGCTCACTTATCTGCTGCGGCTTTCCCATCTCCATAGCACTTGTAAAAGGCGTCCACTACGCTTGCGATTTCTTCAGGAGAAAGTTTGTCCAAGACTTCCTCCGGCACTCTGTCATAACATGCATTAAATGTATCCTGACAGCTACCGATGGTAGAAGCTCTTTTCACCAATTCAAGCTTATAAATCGCCCCCAACTCTTCAGGCGTAATCTCGCCGCTTTTCACAGCGTCGCGTCCTTCCTTTGTTAAAAACTTCATTGCATCTTCTTTTCTAACAGTTCCGATTCCTTTAATGTGCATAGCAACAACCTCCCTTATTTATGATACCATACGTGAATTATACCATAAATACACAGTAAAGTCAAGTATTCAAACTACGTCATACAATAGACTTTTTCACAGAAAGGCAGCGCCGACAAATGATTGTCGCGCTGCCTTTTAGATCATCTAGTTGATATACAAGATACCGTTGACATATCGGTCTGAGAACCGTCTTGTCATATTGATAACCGCTACGTCACCCGTCCGCAGCTGAATGTCATTCACTGCTCTTCCGGATCGCACTGTAGTCACATCAGAGATACCGCCCTGCTCCCGTGTCCACATGTTGAGCCACTTCCCGCTAAGATCGTCGTTCATATAATAGTGCAGATGCTCGTGTCCGTCCCGGTAAGTGATGATTTCAAAGTTGAGAACCAGGTAGCCGCCCTCTTTCCAACAGTCAGAGGAATCGGTTACATATTCGCCCTCTTCCATTGCTGTTTTGAATGCATCCATGCCGGTGCTCTCGTCTACGAGAGACACAAACAGGTAGTTCGGTACTCTATATTCGCCAAACCATGTCTGCATGGACTTTTTAAAGGCTGTGTACTGTTTCCCGGAAATGCGGTCCAGCCCGCTGTTATACCGGAGAGCGTCTGCGGCGCTGTTATACTGGTTTACCTCCAGCTGCTCTTCATCCCCACTTAACAAGCGTTGTGTCGGGTAAAGTGTGATTCCGGTTGCGCAAAATGTTTCCGTTTCGATATGTGCAACATTGTTCCACGTCCGGTCGAACGTATCGGCAGTAAATTGGATCTGATCATAGCTGCGGAATGGGTAAAGATCCATGTCACAGAACTGGTCGCCAATCGCCATTGATTCGCTGTGTTCCTTGTCCTTTTCGCTTCCAAACGCGATATAAGGATCACCCTCGTCTGTATAATACAGGTGAAATTTTCCATCTTCATACACATTTCCGTTTTCATCTATGTACCGGTAAGTCGGTTTCACAACAATCGTATCATTCTCCCCGTTTAAGTTGCCGATTGTCCGGAGTTCAAATGAAATTTTGTTTCCCTTAATCAGATAGCCCATATCAGAGAAAACATTGTTCTTTCCGGTCGTGAATGGAAGCGTGTTGACGTATTCCCATGAGGTGTTCACATCCCCGGTGTAGAAATATCTGGTTGCATTGGTGCCGAACCGGTTGCTGAATCCCAGCTTCTTATCCTGGTCATTCCGGAAGAACTGCCATACACCGGTCCTTCGCTCAATACCGCCGAAAAACTGTTCATCGTTGACAGAAAGTGCCGTCATATCGTAAATGACACCGCTGATCTGTACCGGATAGTCATATGTTGCAACATAGTTATAGGTTGTGCCGTCGATCAATGTCTGGTTGGCTTCGTACTCCTCGCCGATCTGCCCGAAGTCCTTCACATAGTTGTTTGCATAACATTTTACCTGTACCGGCAGACTATTATAGTCATACCGAGCCTGATCGGTGGCGCTGTCGCTGCCGTAAATACCTTCCGTCGCCCATGTTGGCAGATAGAATGTTACCTGTTCGACTGCTCCGACGTCGATCCAGGCAGTATAACCGGCGTTCGTTTCCATCAGTTCATTCGCGTCGTCGTCGTTTACGTGTGCCTGTCCTGCCGTTATATCGTCGCGCTTGATGTCATAATACTTCCCGTTGACTTCCACGGAGAACGGGAACCGGACGTACTTGGTTTTAACATACTTTGTCCAGCCCGCCGGCATGTCGTAGCCCTTCATGGCGAAATATTGCTGCCACTTGAAGTTTAAACTGTAGTCGTTATCAAGGATCAGCTGCGCGCCTACTGCGTCGGACTGCTTCGCTTGTGTCTGTACCTCTGCTGTCGTCTCGCCCGGGATCGTGATATTAAACGGGGATATGATCGGCGAATGTACCACGATTGGCTCATTCTGCTTGAATGTGCGTCCGTCATTTACGATGTAATCCTCCACGCCCCAGATGGCGTTATAGGTTGGATCATCTGCCGTGTCCTGAATGGTTGGCATCTGCCGGACGCCGCTCATGGCACCCATGTACTTATACTCTGCGGCTATGGATGTATAATACGTGCCGTTTGCCATTTCCTCCGGAATCGTAACGGTCTGCTCTGCGAGATTTCCGGTCGTGTGGTTGATATAATCATTCTCTTCCGGTCCGACCGGCAGCTGTGATCCCGCCACGAACTCAAAGGAAATATTGTCTTCTGTCATGTAGGTTCTGCCGTTCATGGAAAGGCTGTCATTCTTTACGGCGAGTGTTCTGTCAGAAAACCGTGCGTTGACAGTATCAATAACATACTGCTTGATTGTCTCACTTGCCGGGAGGCTGTCATAATCAAGTGTTTCCGTCAGCTCCTTATCCGCGTCTGTAATGGTTGGCAGTGTTACATGCGGATCACTTTCCACCGGATACGATATGTTATACTTCCAGTTTGAATAATAGCTGCCATCCGCAGAACTTACGGACTTTGTGCCGTTTGATGATACAGCGTCGTCTGAGTAGATCGTTGCAGAATACTGGATATTCGGGTCAACCACGTAGTCCACGCTGCCGATTGCGTCATTATATACCGATGCGTCCGCGAACTCAAACAGCTTCATTTCATAGATACTGTAGTAAGTATTCTCAAACAGGTAGGTATACGAGCCGGTAAAGGTTGCGTGTCTTGTCACTGTGATAGTGTATGATCCTTCCCAGTCGTCCCCGTTCCAGGTCGCATTGCCGTACTCTATGGTTCCGGCGATTGTGTTTTCTGTTTCTCCGCCCCGATTATAGGAACAATGATATGTTCCTGTTGCCTGTTCTGGAAAGTTGACGGTCACATCGTAGTCCACAGTTACCGGATAGGACTGTTTCACGCGGGCAACGCCTACGTGTCCAAACCAAGTTGACACATCTATGCCGTTTGTAAAGCTTTCTGTTGTTGGTATACCGTTTGCCAGGTCAAAGATGTCGCTTGCATTATAGGTATATATCGTAGGCGAAGAATAGGTATCGCCACAATACAAGTCATCAGAGCTGTTTGTTGACGTATTGGAATCCTCGTAGTCCTTTTCGATAATCATCCGGTCGAAATGCACGGAAGAATCCGGTATGTCATCATCCGGTACCGGAATATCTGGCACATTATCTCCGATGGCTATATCAATATTGTAATGGGTATCAATACCATCTCGCACACGCTGATTGGTGAAGATGGAGTAAAGATTGGTATAATTTTCGTGAGTGTATAGGTTTCCAACATATCGCCCATCTGCAGTGAGTACGCCGCTCCATGTTCTACCACCATCCCGCGTTATTCGTATAACTGCGTCTACCATCATGTAAGCGGTCTGATCGCTATTCATCAAAGTCATAATTTCATCGTACCATCCTTGATCTTTTGCGCGAATGGTATTAAGCAGATCATCCAACTGTAATGTATAGGTTGCAATGGTTGATCCGTTCGATTTATTATATTCGACTTCATTGAGATAGTCTATATCGAACGTAACATACTCTCGCTTCCCGCTTGCATCCAGATAGTAGTCCTTTGTTCCTGCAACAGTACGTGAAAACTCCCATGCAACTGTGTGATAGTATGTGTTTGAAACACGGGTTTTGTTTTCTGTCTGAAAGACATACATTTGCATTTCTGAATTGTATACAACCTGTCGTCCGTTGAGAATGTAACTCTTGTAGAAACCTTGCAGATCTGCGTCATCAACGCCTTCTGTATAGGATCGTGCTTGAGTGATCGCTGGGCATCCAAAAGATACCAGAATAACTGCAATTAAGACAAATAGATATTTTAGGTATTTTCGCATTGCTAAATTCCTTTCGTTAGTGTATTATACCACAATTATACCTCAAAAACATGTACAAAAAAACCCCTTTTTTAAGGGGATTTTTTTGTGTTTAGTTAAGCTTATCTGCATCGTATGTTTTTGTGAATTTTACGCTACCTAATACATAACACCATGCTTTACTTCTTCATTCATCTCAAGAATCGCTGTGAGTTGCGTAATCAATTCTTTTGTTTCGCTTTCGCTCATATCGACACGAACGCGGCACATATTGTCCTCGAGTTCTATGTTCATGCTTACAGCGGAACGACCACCACCAGTGCCTTTTATCAAAATGCGACCGTTTTCTGTACCTACAGATGCGCTTGGAAAACCTAACATGCTTTAATCCCTCCATTCCTCTTGTATTACTTCTGTTTAATTGCGGTTTCCTGCTGATTTGCACTAATTTTTTGCCGCATTTTTTGTGGTACGATTTACCGGCACAGTATCTACGGTATAGCTGTCTTCGCAAACGGTACATGTATATGTGATGCTACCATTTTCGCTTTCCGTTGCATTGTAAGATCGCTTCATATAAAATATACCGGAAAATGCGATAAAACCTATAGCGATAATAACTACGCTAATGCATGTAAAATCAGCACTTATAGTTATTCCAATGATAACCACCAATACCATAAGTCCACATACTTTACAATGATATATCCTAACAAACCCTTATATTTACTGAGTTTATTAGGATATATTTATTATTTAACTTACTATACATTAACTACTAAAGATAACATTTTTTATTTTCCCTTTTTCTTCTTTGCAACGACAACGACCACACCGGCGATGGCGCCGCCAGCGATTACAACAATGGCTACAACGCCGAATAACGGGATCGGGCAAGTCTGCGGAACGGTTTCCGTGTCAAGCACTTCTCCGCACACGGTGCAGCGCAACTCCTTGGTTCCGGTTGAAAATGCTCCGGCGCTCTTGGTTACTGTCCATTCGCCGTCATCGTGTCCGGTCGCCGGAATCGTCTCTTCGTATGTGTCCCCGCAGACAGAACAGGTGTATGTCGTGCTTCCCGCTTTTGTGCAGGTGGCATCCGTTGTTTCCGTTACCTCGTAGGTATGTTCCGCCAGATCTGTCTCCTCGGTGTAAGTGTCTCCGCAGACAGAGCATGTGTACGTTACGCTGCCAGCTTCGGTACAGGTGGCATCCGTGCTGTCCGTTACCTCGTAGGTATGCTTACCGGTCGCCGGGATTGCTTCCTGCTTGGTTTTTCCCGTAAGGCTGTTCTTATATTCTGTATACCCGTCCGTTGCACACGTTGGATCTACCGTTGTGACTGCTTTCCATGCTGCGTCGATCTCCGCGTCTGTATAAGTCTTGGTGGAATTGGTGTCACTTTTCTGGGAATCGGAGTTGTTGTCGGTTGTTGCCGTCTGTGTATCATTACTGGAAGTGCTGCTTGATGAACTGCTCGACTTCTGGGAAGCCGGTGTGAAGTCCGGCGGAATAAGACCAGCAGCTTTCCATGAATCTATGTACTGTAAACAATATCCCTCGTTTAAGAGTTCTTCTAATTTGCCGGATGAAACGCCGCCCTGTCTTGCATATGCATCCACGCTTGACTCTTCTCCATATAAGCACAGCGTATAGACATCATCATCTTTGCTTCCCGCGCCTAACGTCAATTCAGCCTTGTGGTCGATGTAGGTGAAGTTAGCCCACGCAGTCAATGTCATTGCTGTAAATAAGCCTACAAGTACATAAAAACGTTTTGGTTTTCTTTTTCTTAAAAAATATTTCATAAAACTATACTCCTTTCTTGACATAAGTGAATTATACCACATAAATACAATACAGTCAAGTGAATTATATCATACAAATGCAGCGTGTGGAATATTAACCAAACATATCGCGCAAGGTATCTAACGGACTTTTATCGGGATTTTCGATAGCCTCTCTTGCACCTTCCCGCCGCATCTCTGTAAAATCGTCATTGTCTGGAATTGTGCTGTCCTCTTTTCTTATATCGGCATACATTTCTTCCTCATCCCCGGCATAGAATCTTGCCGCCATTCCCTTGTAGAGCGTTCGCACATAGATATCTCTTTCAAGAAGCGGGATGTAGTAATTGCAACCGTTCATATTTTTTACAGCTAAAAATGCCTTGTCCTCCAAATTGCAAAGGGCTGCTGCCAAGTCATTGGTTGATGGCTTTTCCTGATATGTAGCGATTATTCCCTGTAGAATTTTTTGTGAGTTGAGAATTTCTTTTGTATTCCACACAACTCCCATGACAAGTTCCTCTATGTTTGATAGCATAAGTCGTATCTCCTTTCGCATATCATGCATACACTTTCTACATTCTACCACAAATGTGTCGAATGGACAAATTAAAAAGAGCAAGCCTTTTTGAAAGGCTTACTCTTTTGGCTTCGGATCAGATCTTCTGTTCCAATATTCTTGAAAATCAACTTTTTTGTATAGAGTATACAAGTTTTCATCGTTCAAATCATCGTATAGCTTCTTAAAATGCTGTCCCTCATAAAACTTGGCATACATACACTCTCGGAACTCCAGTACGATAATGTTTCCGCCAACAATTTGTGCGGCGATACTTATTGAATGGTAGCACTCATTTAGAATTTGCTCACCACTCAAGTCCTCGCTTGTATAGTCATCGCATCGTCCCAATTGCCCAATCAGATAGGTTGGAACTGATCCCAACCCATCCCGTCCGGGATATTCGCCTAATACTTTTCTCTTTTTCTTTTTGCTTATAGCGGAGACGTCTAAAGATTTTTGAGCTATTGTAAAATATGCTACGACACAAAATTCGGACTCATCTCGTAATTTATCAGAGTCTATGATCAAATACGTTTTTCCGTAATTTGTTTTATCGTATGTAATCGCCTTGTAACGCAAAAAGTTCTCTAAATCAAGCTCGCGCTGACAAGAGAACTTCTCGAATGCCTTTTTCAATTTCGTTTCGTCGTATTCTTTGTTTAACAATTCTCCCAATGGTATAATATTATAATTTATCATTTGCTTATTTCTTCAATGCTTCCATCAAATTATTTCGCAATTCCGTATCAGATGTTAAATGACCCAGATGCGAGGAAAAATTTTTTTTCAATGTGGGAGCCACTGGTTTTGTCATTTCCTTAACAAAATCCGTTACTTTATCAGGGCGAACAATAAACTGTTTTCCAAATGTTGATGTTGCCATATATACCACCTCCTGATATTCGATATTTGTTTCATACAATACCATTGGTACCCTTGTATGAGATAAGTATATCACTTTTCTCACATAATACAATTAACAAATTGTTAATTTTCTATCGACATCCCGCCCATTATAACACGGTATGCGGATAATTGCAATGTGTTATTTTCATAAGATCTGTCAAGATGTTATCTTTGATTAGTTGTATTTACGGTTTGTGCTTTCTAAATAAAAGTCCACGGTAATATCCGTGGACTTTTTCAATGCAGATTTTTCACTAGATCCATTGTGCGAGATTGGCTTACAAAAAAATCCTGTATTTTTTGTAGCAAATCCTGTTTCGTACTCTTTCCATGGTACGGAACACCGTAAACAACTTCATACATAAAAGACAAATCTTTTTTTGAAAGAGGTTGATTGCTGCTAAGAATTTTCTGCACATCGTCTTTGCTGTAAATATGGAAAGGATTTTCATATTTCTGGTCGTTAGTTTCATTACTGACTTTTTTGCTCTGCCGCTTACGTTGCGGCAGGACAAGTGTGCGCACTTCCTCCGGAGAGTATACCATTTTATTGATAAGTTCTGGTGGAAGTTGTTGCTCCTTATATAACGGATACAGCTCGGTATAAATATCGCATAGATATTTTATCATGTCTTGTTTAGATATGTCACTCATTTGCTTTCCCCTATTTATACTATGATACTGAAGATATCACCCGCAAGCTCCAGGTACTTCACAGACATCTGACCATGAGAAGTAAGTTCCGGCATGCTTTCTCCTGTTGAACGGTCGTCTTTATGTGGTATATATGCATTAAAAATATGCTTTGCACGTACATCTTTATATGTATATTGAAGTGAACTATATTCGACATCTGAAAGCCGTGTTTCAATTCTCATTGATTCAATATTTTCGTTTAGAGCAAGTATCTGTTCTGGATTCCGCTTATTGTAGGGGCGGGATTTATAAAGAGTTTCAAAAATACCAATGAGTTGAGTTTTCTGCGGAAACACCTTATTTATAAGAATAGAGCCAACTTCTTCGTTTGTATCATATTTGTGATATGTTTTTTCTATCTCAGAGATATAATCGCATACACCGTTCGCGCTTATTTCATCAATGATTGTTGGTACAATGTAATAATCCGAAGATAAAAAAGCGCTTTCAATAAGTTTATTGTTTGTCGGTGGGCAATCAATAAACACAAAGTCGAAACGTTCCGTGGAAGCCAGATCGTCAAGTAACATTTTTAGTAGGAAAATACAATCCGAGCTGGATTCCATTTTCCTAGCCATATCATTGATCCGGCATCCGGGATAGCTAATGCTGGATGGTATGAAGTATAAGTTATCACGCGCTTCTCGTACTGCTCCGTTTGTGACGTCAACAAGTCCTGTATTGTATGTCTTACTGCGCAATAACTTCAGATCAACATCATTGTTCTTCTTGATCAAGCGCGTGTATATATCAAGGAGATAATTAAAGGTTTTATCTGCCTTAAATGATTCCAGAGATTCGTGTGGATCAATGGTTTGACAACAGATGTGGCTTAGGGAACACTGCGGATCTAAATCCAACAATAGAACCCGTTGCCCTTTCGATGCGAAATAAAGAGCAACTTGAAATGTGCTTGTGGTTTTCCCCACGCCACCCTTGTAGTTTCCCCATACAATTGTTTTCATATGCATTTTCCTCCTTTGCATTTGTAAATGGCATATTGTAGTTATTATACCGCATTTTGTCAACTGCATTGTCTAAAGTTTACCAACATTTACTGCATTTTCCCAAACCTTGCTTTATAGCCTGCTCTTCTGTGATCTGAGTTGCGTTGTTTGGATTCATTCTGCCGCAGTTGTTGATGCTATGATACTTGTCCCCAGTTGCAGATTTCCAAACCATTAAGGTGCTTGATCCGCCGGATGCATCATTTGACACACTACTACCGTCACTTGAAGATGACGAAGAATCGGTGCTACCGGAATCGGAGTTTCCAGAGTTCCCGGACACGGTGGAGTTGCCGGCAGTAGCACTGGCGTTTGTGCTTACTGACTCATTTGAGGTGGCACTCTCATTGCTGGATGTGGAAGCATGGCTCTGATCTGTTGCAGCTGCAGCGATCAAAGAGCTATCCCCGGTAGTATAGTCGATTTCGATGTCTGGCTGTACATTGTAACAATACACATTAAAAAGAATTCCCGCACCATTATCTTCTACAGACTTTGCCTCGATCTGCACGCCGCTTGCGAGAAGATTGTTTTCTTCAAAAATGGGCGATACACGATACATCACATGGTTGTTGGTTTCCTTCACATAGTCTGCAACCATATTTTCAAATGGCAGCATACCCTCTACATTCAGATACCTCGTTCCGGTAATTAAATTCTTTGTATTGGCATTTTCGCCCGACAGCTGATAGCCAATCAAGTGACAGCGGTTGTATAAGTAATTTCCGTCGACCACATCATATTTCACAGTATGCCAGCCGGTCGGCTTTACAGATCCAATATTGCCACGCTCTTCTGTCGGCATTAAGTCGGTGCCTATGCATGCATACACCACACCACAACGTCCCAGTTCATCCAGATCACTATAATACTCATAAGAAGATGTAGAAAGATCTGAATCGCGGAATTCCGGCACGTTGTCATTTACTGCCACATATGGCTCTCCAGAATACGCCGGAATGCTGTCCATAGAAAGTGTTATTTCTGTGGAAGGCTGCGTTTGAGTAACTGCAACGGATTCAACCTCTGTCGGAACCTCGCTTTCGGTTTCAGTAACAAGAACTTCCTGCGTTTCTGTTTCTTGTGTTTCTGTTTCTATCTCTGCCAGCTGGGTTTCTGTCTCGGTTGAAATTTCGGCGGCAATATCCGGTTGCGTGGTTCGGGTCGGTATCATGCAGCAAAACACAACAAACAGGATGCCAATAATTAAAGGGCGTAATTTAGGCTTTGGCAAGTTTCCCCACAATTCTTTCATGGGATCAATTGGTAATGAGAGAATACCGAGCAGGCACATTAGAACCGGTCCTGCGTGAAAGCCGTATATCGGCAGACACAAAATACAAAACACTGAAAAAATCCAATTAAATATTTTCACAAATCCATTCCTCCGTCGTAATTTTTATATGTGAACTCCCTTCAAAATCGAACGTAGATGATAAAGTCCATCCGGATCCTAGCGGTATATCAAAGTATGTATCCGCCGGGTATACTCTGTTCCACTTGAAGAGAATAATTCTCTCTATTTGGTTTTGATATTTTTCCAAAGGCATATTTTCTACAAAGCAGAAGTCATGTGATCCTGCATTATCCAAAAAATCATTATCTTCTATGATATTACATGGTAAGGGGGATCCAAACTGCTGGACACTGTAACTGTTCATCCAGAGGTCTCTACCCTGTGTTAATTCTAGCAAACGTTCTCTTAGCACCCGATCCTGGCTCTGGCGCCGCTTATTAAATGTCATTCCCAGATTATCATCCACAGCTACGCATACAATCAATGTTACTCTCCTCCCCATACGACTATAAATATAATATCATTTTATATTTCTGCAGCAGAAAATGCAATAATATTCGCAAAAAAGGCGAAGTTTCATTTGTTAAATATGAAACTTCGCCTTCCTGTTTCTTATAAAAATCAATCATTCTTAGACTGATGCATGATATATGCCAATGGAGGTCTTGTGTTTCCCTCAAAGTACACCTTGTCGACCTTAAACTCCGGCATCTTCTTGATGAATTCACTAAGTTTGCGCTCTCTGCCGTAGTTTCTAGGGTCAAAATCCGGGTATGTCTTTGTGAGAAGCCGCCCCATTTCTGAGAGAAGCATCTTTCCGTCTTCATCGGAATTGTTTTCCAATATATCGCACATGCTCTTCTTAATTTCCGACAAAGATGTCATTGGTTTTGCTTCTACTTTTTCGTATTCCTTACCTGATTTCGGCAAATGGCTCTTGTCGGTATCTTTCGATGTAGAATCCGAAGCTGTGTTTTTATACAGCACATCCAACAACTTGAACTCTTCACACGCTTTGACAAATGCTGTTGGTGTTTTGGACTCTCCCATGCCGATTACGGTCATACACGCTTCTCGCAAACGCATTGCCAAACGAGTGAAATCACTGTCAGAAGATACGATAATAAAACCTGACACCTGATCCGAATAAAGAATATCCATCGCGTCAATGATCATTGCGGAATCTGATGCGTTTTTCCCAATAGTATAGCTATACTGCTGAATGGGGATGATCGAATTCTCCAATAAGATGTCTTTCCATGTGTTTTTGCGACAGTCTGTCCAATCACCATAAATGCGACGGATAGCTACATTGCCATATCGCTTGGCTTCCTCAAGCATTATAGGCAGATAATTATACGAAACATTATCCGCATCAATTAACAGGGCAAAGTTCTTTTCTGTATTCATATTTACCTCCATTCAAACTACGACTATTGGTATAATACACCAATGTACTTCAAACGTCAATCTGTATGTTTTTCATCTTCTTCCTAATCACAACGACCGCACCGCCAATGGCGCCGCCCGCGATCACAATGATGGCTACAATGCCAGCTAACGGGATCGGGCAAGTCTGCGGAATGGTTTCTGTGTCAAGCACTTCCCCGCACACGGTGCAGCGCAGTTCCTTGGTGCCGGCTGAAAATGCCCCGGCGCTTTTGGTTACTGTCCATTCGCCGTCATCATGCCCGGTTGCCGGAATTGTCTCTTTGTAAGTGTCTCCGCAGACAGAACAGGTGTATGTCGTGCTTCCGTCCTCGGTGCAGGTGGCATCCGTTGTTTCAGTTACCTCGTAGGTATGCTCCGCCAGATCTGTCTCCTCGGTATAGGTGTCTCCGCAGACAGAGCATGTGTACGTTACGCTGCCAGCTTCGGTACAGGTAGCATCCGTGCTGTCCGTTACCTCGTAGGTATGCTTCCCGGTCGCCGGGATTGCTTCCTGCTTGGTTTTTCCTGTAAGGCTGTTCTTATATTCTGTGTAACCGTCCGTTGCGCACGTCGGATCTACTGTTGTGACTGCTTTCCATGCCGCGTCGATCTCCGCGTCTGTATAAGTCTTGGTGGAATTTTTTGCGGCAGCATTATTGCTATTGCTACTGGTGCCACCGGATGATTCGCTGCCCGAAGATGCGACAACACTGTCCGATGTGGTAGCGCTGTCCGATGTGGAAACATCCGCAACACTTCCCATATTCGCCACAACCTCATTGTCAGTGTTTGTAGGGCTGTCAGAATAGTCCTGAGAAGATGAGTTGGAGGTCGAATCTGATATGTGGTTTAAAATGGCATTTTGATCGTTCTGCCCGAAGTAAATTTCCGAAGTGCCATCCGGATTGTCTATGATTAACGGCGCATCATCGTCATCCATGAGGACGGTGCGAGAGCCATCATCTCCATCCAGTATGACGTATGCCCGGCAATACGTCCACGCGCCCCTTAATAAGGCGGCACACATAAGTGTGGCTAATAGCGTATATGCAATCTTTTTTCTTTTCACAACAGTTCCTCCCTTGCAAATTCCTTTGTATATGTGAATTATACCATAAATTCACAAGCCGGTCAAGTGCTGTTTCACTGTAAGTATAGTGCAAAGAAATTATATGCTTCGCTAAATTCATATTGCATGGTATTTACGCCGGTGCATAATTTTACAATATTCTTGTCGCTTAAAATGTGCTCTTTCACATATGCTGAAGTAATGTCGCAGTCTGTTACAAATATAATTTCTGGATTTTTTTTATTGTATTGGGTTTCAATATACTTGCTCAATTCTCCCATTTGCGTAGATTTAAAGAACATTCCTTCTTGGACAAAATAATTGTCTTCCATGCTATCACAGACCGGCGGAACGTATGTATCATCCGCAATGTGGTTCATATTGCATATGTCATCGGTCATCGTCATATAGAGATAGTCTATGCCGTCAACTCTATCGGATGTTGCCCCATAAGTAACATCCATTTGATACCAATTCCCATTCAGCATCACATAATTCCAGGCGTGTTTTTCATTTCCAGAATATCCAGTCACAATGATAGATTCAACTCCTACCAGATCCAACACGTATTGCGTGGCAGACGCATAGCCATTGCACACTGTTTCATTTTCCAGAAACACACTTAGAATGTTTTGCCCGTTTTCGGCGGACTCGTTATATGCTACATTTTTTACCAGGTATTCATAAAGAGCTTTTACTTTGTCGTAATCATTTCCTCTTAGTTTTGCGGTTACTTCTGCCACATCGTTCTTGATCTGTGTCGCATACCACCCCTTCTCATCTTGCGTCATAGAATAAGTTGGTGTGAACACTGTGGCATCTTTTGTGGTTTCATACCTGTAGCCGTCAACCCAGAAAATTCCGCCGTAGTCACGCCGGATCGCTTTGTATGCGGTTTCCATGACATTATAGTCAATGCTTTGTATGGTTACTGAATCTTCATAGTTCATAAGACATTTGAGCATTTTCCGATAGTAGTATTTTTCTTGATCGTTCAATGTTGCATAAACATATTTGTCCGCAAGATTGATCTGATCGAAATATGCTTGCTCTTCGCCTGTTACTTTTGTAAAATCTACATTTTGAGAAAACGCGCAGCTGGATACAATGCATCCAAAGGATATTAAAATAACCAATAGCCAAAATCGTTTCATATGAATGTCTCCCGATTGTTATATGTGATTATCTGCCAAAATCGAACTTTGTTTCTCCATTTTCCAACTTTAGTTTTGCTTTGAAAACCTTGCCATTCTTGGATTTGAAGCCACTTATAGTTCGGGTGTGCCCCTTGGAGAGAAGTTCTTTGACGGTGTTTTCCGTTATGAGCAGACCACACAATGTCTTTGGGATCCTAATGCCACAGGAATCGCAGTGATAAGACCATTTATCCGTGATCAGATCCGCGCCGCAGCAACAGGTTAATTTATGTTGTGATCCATCGGTGCCGCCGGATGAAAAGTCGAAAGAAATCTTATTGGTGCTTTCCAATATCAGGGCTGCATTGAATGGCTTTCCGTTTTTTGACTTGAATCCTTTGATTTCGGCTATTTTTCTGTTTTGAATTAAATCGCACATCTGCTTTTCCGTCAAACGTTTCCCGCAGATTTCCCCAACAGAAAAGCTGCAACCGGTTTCTTTATCATAGTTGCTGCATTTATACCCGTATTTAGTTGAAACGATCGGTTTGCCACATATCGGACAATTCACAGGGAGTGTTTTTGCCTGTGGTTTCTCCGGAGTGTAGTCCTTATGTTTTTCTTTAATCGTAGAGATTTGTTTGCGGATATACTTTTCAAATTCATCACGATATTGTTGCTGTGCTATGGTTCCTGTCTCGACCTCATGCAATCCTTTTTCCCATGAAGCAGTCATTTTCGGAGACAGCAAGGATGGAATCTCTTCTTTTACAACATCATATACCAGATATCCTATCTTATCCGGGGTTAAGATCTGGGATTGATCATCAACTGCAATATATTTTAGGCGAATAAGCTTCTCTATGGTCTCATCTCTTGTCGCAGGTGTTCCGATGCCGCATCCCTGAATCTGTTCGCGCAAACTTGCGTCTTCAATTAGATTTCCGGCATTCTCCATCGCAAGGACCATTGTACCAGATGTATAGCGCTTCGGAGGAGTGGTTTGCCCTTCGCCTATACTATATGTACTCTTATATGTATCACCAACCTTTAAAAGCTGATCAAGGTTGCTGATATTATCGAGATCCGTTACTTCATCCATGCCATATACCTTCAGATACCCGATGGATCTTAAGGTTTTCCCGGAAAAGGAAAATGTTTCAAGATCTGCATTTTCGCGGACTGTTAATTTTGAGTATTCCGCGACCGGATAAAATATAGCCAGAAAGCGCCGGACAATCAATTCATACACTTTTTTTTCAAGATCAGAAAGTGTTTCGGCAGCCGCCGGCTGTCCGGTGGGGATAATAGCGTAGTGGTCCGTAATCTTGTTATCGTTCACATACTTTTTGTGCTGTATATTGTCATGCCAGTTGTTTGTGAGTATTTCGGCAGCATATTTGCCGACGACCGGATCCGCCTGTAGTCCCTCAAGGTTTTTCCCGATCTCCTTTGCGATGGCAGAAGATAATACACGCGCATCTGTTCTTGGATACGTTGTCAACTTTTTTTCATATAAACTTTGAGCGGTTTCAAGTGTTTGCGCCGGTCTGATTTTGAATTTTTTACTGCACTCTGCCTGTAATTCTGCAAGATTAAACGGCAAGGGGGCGTTTTTCTTTTCAATGGTTGTGTCCACGTTTGCTATTCGGATCTCACTTGGTAAAGACTGAATAAAGTTTTGGGCATCTTCTTTTGAAAGAAAACCATTGTCTCCATACAATTTTGGAGAATTTTTCATAAGGCTTTTATCTGTAACCTTCCATTCTCCCTTTATCACATTGCCATCTACTTCTATCTGATTGGCAATTTTATAAAATGTTGTAGATACAAAATCTTTGATTTCTGTCTCTCTCGCAACGATCATTCCCAAAACACACGTCATGACTCTTCCAACGGCAACTGGAGTATACTTTGCGGTGCCAACCTCCGCATTGATTTTGGCTCCATAAAGCAAAGATAGAATCCTTGAAAAATTGATTCCCAGTGAATAATCTTCTATTCCACGCATATAGCCGGCAGCGGTTAAATTGTTGTATGCGGATAATGGTTTTGCGTCCCGGATACCATTTAATACAGTTTCTTTCGTCTGAGAATCAATCCAAACGACCTTTTCTTCGACTCCCTTTTTATGCCCCGCAGCCATGCGGATTAGCATTTGAATGTAAAGACCCTCTCTACCAGAATCCCCCGCATAATAAATTGTCTCAATATCGGACCGATTATATAAACTCTTCACAACGTTGAATTGCTTTCGCACGCTTGAAATTACATTGTATTTGTACCGTTCTGGCAGAAATGGCAATGTTTCCATAGCCCATTTTTTTAGAGCTGGATCATATGCCTCTGGATACGATAGTTCTATTAAATGTCCAACAGACCACGTAACGATCCAAGTATCAGATTCCATATATCCATCTTTCATTTGCGTAACGCCAAGTATATTAGCATATGTTTTCCCTACGGAGGGCTTTTCGGCAATAATAAGCTTATGTTGAAAATTCGAGTACGTTGAGTTAAAAGCCATTGTTTTTCTCCTTATCCATGAGTGATAAAAATATTATTTTAATACAGTGAATTATACCATATAAATACCTTATATAAAAGCAATAAAATAGCGAGATATAACTATCTCGCTATGCAAGTGAATCCGCACACTACTAAAATCACGAGTGTGCGGCGGCTAATTTCAAAAAGTTCCCGCTCCTGTAAAATAAGAGGGAACTTTAGAACATGTGAAACTATACAAAATGTATGGTAATTGTCAGAGATGCTGATTTGTCCTTGGAGAAGAAATAGAATTTGCTGTGTGTCGCGGATTGGGATCCGTCTTGGTATTCGTCGTAATAGAATTTGATCAATCCGCCCTGTTTGCTGTCTGTAAACCGCAAATTCAAGCATTTTTCAACTACATCCAAATTTGCTTCAAGAATTTGTGTTTGGAAATCAGTATCCATTGATGGATTTTCATTTTCAAGCCGGATATCAACAAGGTATTCTTTCACGATAGCGCTATGAAGTTCCGCTGCTGTTGAGCCAAGTTCTGAAAATGCCTTTGAAACATCTTCTGCTTTACGTGAACTACTCCGACTTATAGAAGTCGGAGCTTCCTGCTTCAACCACTACTGCATTGGTTGCGATGTTACGCAACTCAATGTCTTACACAATGTCCACAGGCGTATAAGTTTGGGCTAATTCCATCCCTACTATATATATTTTGTTTATGCTACTTCACTAAGTAGACGTAATCCTTCGTTTAGGATATTGATAGCAGCATTTTCGTCACGGTTTATTGTAAGACCACAATCACATATCATTTTGCGGTTAGCTAAATCCTTCATCTCAGGATGCAATGCACCGCAACAATGACAGATTTGTGATGATGGGAACCACTTATCTACTTTTACGAGATACTTATTTCTATCAGAAAGCTTATACTCAAGCATAGATAAGAACATTCCATATCCATTATCCAGAGTTGCTTTGCCGTTACCGAAACCTTTATTAGACATAGAACGCATATTTAAGGATTCCACACAAACAACATCATACTGATTGGCTATCTCAGTAGATATTTTATGTAAGTTATCCAAACGCTGATTAGCAATATGTCTATGAATTTTGTTTACTTTACGGAGTTGCTTAATATAGTTATTAGATTTATCTTCATGCTTTTTTGAGCCTTGCATACGAGACAGTTTGCGCTGTGCTTTGGCAAGTTTATCATGGCTTTCACGATAATACTTATGATTAGTACCCGCATTGCTGTTGCTGTCCACATATAAGCCATCAGAAGCATAATCTAATCCAATGGCGTTAGTTTTATCTGCTATATAAGTATTGTGGGCTTTATCAAACTCAAAAAGCACAGAAACATAATATTTTCCATCTGATTCCTGTGATACAGTAGCAGATTTGATAATCCAATTATCATCAGGAATACGATGAATAACAGCCTTCACCTTACCAACTTTAGGGAGCTTGATATATCTGTTATCTATGATAGTTACTGTGCCCTTTTGATTGTTTGTAGTGTAAGACTTACGACTATGCTTTGCAGATTTGAACCTGGGAAATCCGTTTTTCTTTTTACGGGATTTACTAAATGTATTACGAAATGCTGCCTGCAAATCCAGCTGTTTATTAGCAAGTGCAAGACTGTCTACTTCTTTAAGATAAGGATAATCCTTCTTGTATTTGGCTGATGTTACGGTAGGGAATTTCCCAGTTGCTTTATAGCCCTCTATCTTATCAGAAAGCATAAGATTATAGACCTTACGACAACAGCCAAAGGTCTTAGAGAACATAATGTTTTGTTCAGTTGTAGGATATATGCGATACTTAATTGCTTTGTTTGCCATTTTTCTTTCCCTGTGACATTATGTACTGCTCGATAATATCTACTGTAGCTCCACCTGTGGTCAGCAGGCAAAAACTCTGCGACCAAAACATCTCTTTCCATAGAGACTTACGTATCTGAGGGAACTCTTTCTTTATGAGTCTGCTACTTGCGGATTTATATGCATTGATAAACTTGCTGATTTCTGTATTCGGCTGCCCTTTGAATAGAATATGGACATGGTCTGTATCGTGATTCCATTCTTCCAATGCAATGTTATAGGTAGGAGCAATCTTTTCAAATATCTCTCTCAAACGACTAGAGATAGTGTCGTCTATTACTTTGTTACGGTATTTTATACACATAATCAGATGATAGTGTAGCATGAATACCGAATGATTATTTGTATCCAATTGCATTGTTTTTATTTTCCTTCTGTTAGATACGACTGATTTATAAATACATTGTAATACAGGAAGCCCCAAAAGTCAAGAAAGCGCCGTGTTAATCGCAATTCATCCCACCACTTATAGAAGAGGGGGATTTCTTGCTCACGGCGTGTTAAAATACCACAAATATAGGGCTTTTTCAAATTATTTTTACAAAAAAACGGAGGCTTAACTGCCTCCGCTTCGGTTATTCTAAATCTTTTTTTGCTGCATCTACATTTCCGCCATACAGCATACTGACAACATCCTGCAGCCGGTCTTTTCGGTACTGCTCTACGCTTACCTCCGAATAGTAAAATGCAAGCCTTCCCTTGCGCTCCATTCGCAGGTAGCCTTTCTGACGCAACCTGGAAAGGAATGTTGATACCGTCTGCGGCTTCCACTGATGTCCAAAAGTCTGATTTACTTTTTCCATAAGATCCTGCATTGTCAGTGCTTCATCGCACTTCCAAACAATGGACATTACCTGTTCTTCACATTCTGATATGCGTTTTTTCTCCATAAAGCCTTCTCCTTTGTTTGTTCTACACATATAATATCATTTTTGCAAAAATACGTCACCCGATTTTACGTGCTTAATTTTCGCTATCCTTGTCCGGATCCCTTATTACTGCATGCCCGATCGGCGGACATGCTTTGCCATAACCGACAAAAATGCCTCTTATACCGTCTCCGGCATATATGATCAGCATCAAGCATGTTACTGCCAAAAGAATGCAGACAATGACAAAATCTATGCCGTTGCAGGCTTTTTCATAAAGCGCAAGAAGTGCGGCATTTTCCAAAGTCAGTAAGAAAAAGCTTTTTATATAGGATATGTATTTATGCATCTGTTTCACTCCTTTCGTTATACTCTTCTTAACGAAGCAATTGCGCCACATACAAAAAGCTATTGCAGATAGAACACGTATTTTGAGGTGTCCAGATAGGATATTTTTTGCCGCAATTCAAACACTTTTTATAGACAATTGCAGAATTATCTCTGTGTGTTTGTGTTGGATTGTTTTGCCCATATTTCATTTTGATATCCTCCGATATGTGCATTATACCATACATATACCGCTCAATCAAGGGCACAAATATGTGCAACAAATGCTTTCGCTCTGGTGTTTGTCAACGAATGATATCCTTTTTCACGTCTCCATGTAGCAAGTTTTACCTGCCAGTTATCTGGTAATTCATCCGCGTACTTCCGGAGCATCTTTTCTTCTTCCTTTTCTCTCTCGAGTAAATATGCAAGCGCCTTGTTGAGGTATTTCAGTGCCATGGCATAGTCTATCATTTGTCCACCGATTCTTAAGCCATTGATTTTACGATTAACAATGACATACCGCACCCGCACAGAATCAAGATATGTCAGATTCAGGATCTCATCGCCGCACACTTCCATATTGGCGCGCGCCTTTTTCACAGAAGAATCCCATGCCCCACGGCAATCAGACTTTTCTTCGGAAATGAAAATGTGACTTTCTGTCCGGATATATTCTGCCTTAAAGAAAATTCTTTTGTAGCACCGTACAGAATCACTAAACATCCTTGATTCGCACCGGACATCATTTTTTCCATAGTAGGCATCAGACCACTGTACCCATTCAGCAATTGTATCGTTACTTACCGTTTTGTATGGAAACCCACAATTTTGTGGGTAATAGAGCCCTTTTTCAAAACATTGTTCTTCTTTTATTAACTTAGGGGGACCCTGCAACTCATGGTAGTGATATTTTACACACCAACTTTTCCCGTCTTTACTCTTATTATACCGTTCCTCTTCTGAGGTATACGGATATTCCAGGTAATACACATGATAAAGAATATCCTTATCAACGAGGTTAATCGGATATATCGTACAGTCCGCAATGTGAACATCGTGCGTCCGATTTTTCTCTCCTCTTCCGCGATTATTACAAAATGCAGCATACTGCGTAGAATCTCGGTTGTAATTCATTGCATCATCACGCATAATCCGTTGCATTGTAAGAACTGCGTCACCTTTTGAAAGTTCTCCGGCGGTTGCGTTCAGAATATCTGTCCATGATCCGAATGTATCGTCCTCAATCCATCCATCTGCCATCGAAAACACAATATAAGGTGATGGCGCCGTAACTTTCACTTTTTCCGGCAGGCGCAGAAGTTTTCCGTCGTTAATAATCCCCTGCAGAATGGAAAATATGTAAAATCTGGACACTTTGTCATTTTGAGAGGAATTCTCGAAGATCTCAGATTCCTGCAGGATTTCTTTCTTCGGTGCATAGAACATATTATCATTAGAGATATTGATTTTGTCTTCATCGGTCCATCCCATGTACAAGTTTTCTCCATCTTTTACGAGGATACCGATTGTCGATCCATGATATTTCTTATATCTCTCAAGCATATTGGCAAATATATCGCTCGTCTGGTATCTGACCCCAGATCTGCTTACCTTTACAAAGGAGACTGCCTTTTCTCCTGGGCAAAACAGTTCCCGAATGTCTTCCCGAGTTTTCAGAATATCTTCTACATATCTCAGTTCACGATTGTCTCCCTCCAGACCATAGACGGCAAGGGCTTTTCCCAATTCTTCATCAAGAAATCGCAGTTTTTGATGCACTACGACCGGCATATCTTCTGAGGCGCGCGCACCAGAAGTAAGTGTAGAAAATTCAACGACTTCCCCGGACAGACATCTTATTGCATAGATCTGTGTTTCAATAATGGTCAGCTGCTGCATCAGTTCTTCCATTTTTCGATCAAGCTCTTCTCTTTTCTGCGCTAATAAGTCGGTCTGTTTCTTATATTGTGCTTCCAGTTGCCGTTTATACTCAAGAAGCTTTTCTTCCTGCTCTTTTTTGAGCGCGTCGAGTTCATCTTTTTTTGCCTGCAATTCCTGCTTCTTTTCCAGAATACTATCTTTGATATTACTTGCAGAAATATCAGAAGCCAACATTGGTTCATTTTCTCCATGTATTCCATCTGCTGCAAGAAGCGAACTCATTGTAACATTATCATAATTGCGGAATACAGATACATCGAGAAATTTACACGGAAGTATCCAACCGTTCTCTATATTTGCACCGCAAATTACTGCAAAGCGGTTCTTTTCATCCAGATAAAGCAGAGAAAAGGATTGTCCCCAATTTTCATAGTAGCTTGCCGCGCTTATAAGATCATTAAAATTGTAGGATTGTTCGCATGTCCGTTCAAGATATTTGTAAAGCCCAGGAATTTCCGACTGCAAGTCATAAAAGCCAATTCTGCCAGATGGAAGTTCTCCGGGAGCCGTTGGCGCCCAGTTTTCATCAAGCCAATGTTTTGCTTCTTTTGATTCAAACCATTCTTTAATGACAGAGGTGTCTTTAATGGTTGCTTTTCCGATTACGGTAAGTTTTTTCATCTTACTCATCGCTCCTTCCATCACTTGGTGTTGACACTCCCCACGGATAAATCCGGGGGATTCTTGTTTCAACCACCACTGCTCAGCCAATGCTAAGTCTTACACGATGTCCACAAGCGTTGAGATTGCTCTCAGTTCCCGTGTGCCCCACGGTACTTAATATGTTGGATTAGGATGCCAATATCTCTAACCCTTTGTTTAAGATGTTTGTTGCGGCATTACCATCCCTGTTGTGATGAGCTCCACATTTAGGGCAGTCCCACGCTCTGATAGCAAGGTTTTTTATCAATGGGTTCTGATATCCGCAGACAGAACAGGTTTGGCTACTTGGATAGAACATAGGTACTTTCACTACAATACCGCCATACTCTTTAGTCTTATACTCCAGCTGCCTGAAGAACTCTGACCATGATACATCTGATATGGATTTCGCAAGGCGATGATTTTTCATCATGCCCTTGATATTTAAGTCTTCCACACAAACTACTTGGTTTTCGTTAGCCAGAATAGAAGACTGGTTATGCAAAAAGTCCCTACGGATGTTGGCGACTTTCTCATGCTGAATAGCTAAACGTATGCGTTGCTTGTTGTGATTGTTGGAGCCTTTCTGTTTACGGGACAATTTACGCTGCTCACGGATAAGCTTCTTCTCATGCTTGCGATAGGTCTTGGGATTCGCAACAACGTTACCGTTACTGTCGGTATAAAACTCTTTAATGCCAACATCTATACCAACCATACGTCCATTATTAGAAAATATGATATCTTCCTGTTCTACGCAAAGTGAGATATAGTATTTCCCACTGCATGACATAGAAATCGTTGCGTTAAGAATACGACCATCAAAGTCTCTCAACCCCTTGAACTTAATGAAACCTACTCGTGGGATTTTAACAGTATTCCCGACAATGCGGATACCATTGCTCTGGTTTCTCGTGCGAAATGACTGTTTCTCATGTTTTGAGTGGAAGTTTGGAAAGCCCGCGCGCTTATCAAAGAAGTTCTTATATGCCTTATCAAGATTTTTGAGACTCTCTTGAAGTGCCATGCTGTCGATGCCTATAAGCCACAGATGGTCCTTATCCTTTTTCAGCGAGGTCAGCATCTTTTGTGTTTGATAGCATGACAAAGAAACACCATCTTCTTTGTATGAGCGGATACGCTCGGCAAGATAGTGGTTGTAGACATAGCGGCAGGCACCGAATGTCTGTTTCAGGATATTCTGTTGTTCCTTTGTCGGATAGAGCCGAGCCTTGTATCCCTTTTGCATAGTCACTGCCTCTGCGAAGTCTTTTGAGACTCAATGTATTGTTTAATTACGGATAGCGGAGCACCGCCTACGGTTGAAACAAAATAGCTGTTTGTCCAAAGTGTAGGAAGTTTTGTTGTCAGATGCTTAAACTCAGACCTGAGAATTCGTAATATTCGCAATGGGATAGTTAAGTCTCTCATATGCATCATTGATCCATGCGTCATATGCAAGCTGATCTTTTTTGCGAACTTCAGACATTATCGCCTCGTCCTTAAAAAATTTCGCAAGTTTTTCGTCGCAGAAAATAAGAGACAGCTGATGTGGATCAACTATTTTGTATTGTGTGATGGGCAGTTCCATGAGCGCAATAAGCAGTCCGGCAACATCCGAATAAGTTTCCGGCGTACCGGGCGCTGATTTTTTGCTGCTTAATCCGCAAAGCCAATCCATTGAAACGTTGCATTTTTTCGCAATTTTCAGTGCAGTGTCCGTGCCAGGGATTTGGTTTCCGCTTTCTATGCCTGATACGGTTGCCTGTGTTATGCCGAGAAATTTTGCAAACTCCACCTGTGACATATGCAAGCTCTTGCGAACTTCTTTTATTCGTGTTGAGATAGATTCATTCATTGGTTACTCCTTTTTAGCAATGGCTGTTTACCGCATAATTTCCGGAAAGTCCTGCACGGGATCTTCGTATACTCGGCTTGGCTTTAAGTTACATATAGTAATAGTAATTCCGGCATCGTGAAGCAGATCATATAATATGCTTGCGCATATATTATCATTCTCTGATGTCTTGGCAGAGCATTCACGAATTACATTTTCCACGGGTTGATCTTTCCACGGATTGTTTTCTGTATGATCTTCGGCGATCATATGGGTGATATCTGCTTTATTGACAGAAAAAATAATCCGACCTGTGTCAAACGTCAACATTTCTGACCTTTTATCCTTTGCCATAAAATCACGCCTTTCTGTATACAGAAAAAGTTCTGGAAATCTCTGTGTTGTACCGGCTGATCACGTCGGTTGCAGTTACTTTTGGCATATTTTCCTTTGAAATGTTTGATCCACCGTATCCAAATCCTCTTTTTACAATTTTCATAATTCCGTTCTCCTTTACTTTATAAGTGAATTATACCATATAAATACCATTTAGTCAAGTGCAGTGCAACACGATTAGTTATTGCTGAACCGCTATCACACTACTGCTAAACAAAAAAACCTGGCGATGCTTCGCCAGGTTTTATGTGTCATTAGGAAATTAGAATGCGCTATAGATTGCGCGCTAATTCCATGAGTTTCTTTATGTTGGGATGAATCCAATGGTATACGCTTCGAGCATCCTTTTCGGAGAAATTGCTTTGCAGCATCATAAGCAAGTTGCCAGGATTGTCGATTCCATTCAAAATAGCTGCAATTTTCTTAGCCAGATCTTCGTTGGTCCCGTCATAGTCAGGAAGATCTTCTGTGCGTACAGCCATTTGCTTTATGAATATGACAAGGTTTTCATCTGACGTTGCAGCCATCGGCGGAGCAACCGGCTCCGGATCTTTTGGTTCTGAAGGCGTTGCCGCTTCCAGTGTGTGGTGAGAAGATTCAGAGGCTACATCGGAAATATTTGTGGATTCATCAGTTACCGGAGCGTTCATAGGGAAAGTATATTTTGAAGAAGTTTTTCTTCGCGGTTTTCTAATGGTAGAGTCTGCGGATTTCCTTGCAGTTTTGCTCTTTTTTTCCGGCGGAGCGGAAAAGAGTTTTTTGATTTCGTCTGATACATCAATATCCGTTAAAAAGGAAAGTGTATCTTCATATTCGGAGCACAGCTTACCAATGTAAAAAGCCTTGACGTCGCTACATTCTGTTTCAAAGAATCTCATTTTGCTCCGGACGGCATTAAAATCGATCACCTTTGCAATAGGAATCATTGCATGAATCTTTGTGAAGATTACTATGCAGTCCTGCTCCTGTGTTGTTTTGAGAGTTTCTAAAGCTTTATCATCCAGTTTTTCCAATTCAGCTACATATACCATATATTAGAATACCTCCTGTTCAATTTTTATACCGATCTCTGCGTCTTGCCAATATTCATCGTATGTCATACAGAAATCATAACTGCCTAACTTAGCCTTTCTTCTGCATAACATATACGTTGGATACTTCCTTACAATAGTGACTTTGGTTTTTTCCTTTGCGCCTGTGTTTACAGTTATAACCTGTCCTTCCTTTACGGATGCTCTACAGGCAGCAAGGTTAAAACCCCTGTCGTCCGGATCTCTAGCTACGCTTCTGCTTCTCATAGATTTTCCTCCAACTCCTCATGTTCTTTATATCTGCCTACCAGTGCTAATTTTTCCGATTCCGTTAATTCATCTGCCAGCTTTTTAGCTTTTGCATACAGATCGGGCTTTGACAGAATCAGATCCACATAGTGATTATAACCTGATTGCTTTTCACCAATCAGATTGCCGGATCCCCGTAACTCCAGATCGGCTTCTGCAATTTCAAATCCATTTGTTGTTTGCGTCATCTTCACAAGTCGTGGATTCTGCTTCTCCATAGAAGAAAGAATACAATAGGATTTATAGCTGCTACGTCCAACGCGTCCTCTCAGCTGATGCAGGCTTGCAAGCCCGAAGTTTTCCGCCTGTTCGATGGCGATCACGGTTGCATTTGGTATATTTACTCCGACCTCAATCACGGTTGTAGACATCAAGATATTGAGTTTGTTTTCGGAAAAGGCTGCCATGATCTGCTCATTTTCTTCCTTGCTGCACTTGCCGGTTAGTACACCGATGGATCGCCCCCTTGGCTCGAAGAATTTTTTATATTCTTCGATCATGCTTTCTACAGACAGCATTTTTTCATTCTCCTCAATTGCCGGGCATACAACATAGCACTGATGCCCCAGTGCAATTTGTTTTTCCATAAAATCGAATATAAGCTTCCGGTTGTTGCATATAGCGGTCTGTATCGGAATGCGCCCTTTTGGCATAGATTTTATCTGGATAATTTCTCGTGATTCTCCGTACACCGCGCCAGCAATTGTCCGCGGGATCGGTGTGGCACTCATAGATATAAAATGTATGCCTCGATTAGCTTCTCTCACAAAGCTTTCTTTCTGCTTTGTCCCGAAAATGTGTTCTTCGTCTATAACTACCAGCCCAAGATTTTTATACTCATAGTTTAGACAGCTATGTGTCCCTACAATAATATTTGCGTCTCCTGATGAGATCAGTTTTTGCGCCTCCCGTTTTTCTTTTGCGGTCATGCCGGCACGCAAGAAAACAACCGTATAGCCCATTTTTTCAGCATATGAAGAGACCTCTTTATAATGCTGCACTGCTAGGACCTTTTTAGGAGCCATTAAAACTGCCTGGTACCCATTTTCAGCGCATAAAAACATTGCGATTATAGCGACGATTGTTTTTCCACAGCTAACGTCGCCCTGGATCAAAGCGTTGATCCGGTTGTGGGTATGCATTATAGAATCAACAGCTGATTGCTGATCCGGCGTCAATTCATAGGGAAGATTCTGTATAAATGATTCTGTTGATACATGTTTATCCCATTTTATATCAGATTTCGTTACAGTTTCTGTTTCTCTCATTCGCAAAGCAAAATAAAGCAGGTCATCCAGAGCAAGCCTGTTCTTTGCCAACCGGATTTCTTCAAATGATTTTGGAAAGTGAAGCGCGGTTACGGCATCTTTATATCCCATGCTGATGTTCCGGGAAACGCTTTCATAAGGCTCTGTTACCTGCGTAAGTAGCGTTTTTAAGACCTGTGCATAGTTTTCTGCGGAAACGCCGGATATTTTACGCTCTACAGCTTCAATTCTTGGCGTGAACTCTGTTTCTGCGCACAGGGAAATGGGGTTTTTTACGGAATATCCATATTGTTCGGAAAAAGCGACCATGCCGCAAATAACTACGTCCATATTTTCATATTTTGGCAGTTCCCGAAAACCATAATAATTTCCAAACCAAAAAAATGAAAAAGGTGTTTCTGTCTTTTCATCTATCATTTCGCCCTGAATATATTTCTTGCCGTATTCTCCTTTCATGCGTACACTGATCAGCCTTCCCCGAATGGCGCATACTATGTCATGCGGAGCGCTTTGAATATCATACAATGTTGTGAGATCATAATATTTTTTTGGAAAAAACCGAACAAAATCATCAGTTGTATATATGTTTTTTTTAAGCAAAGCGTTTGCTGTACGCTTTGAAACTACGCTTGATATGTACATTTTTCCGCCCCGCCTTTCTGCGTTTAATCGAGATATAAGTGAATTATACCACATATATACCAATGTGTAAAGTAACCGGAGAATAAAAAAGGATGCACCAATGTGGTGCATCCTAAAATAAATTTGATACTTGAGCATGGTTACTCTTCCGGTACAAAAACAACGATTGTTTTTTTCTCACCATCATAGCTTCCTGCTTTTGTTTTGCAATTTGGGTAGTCCGTCTTATAGTCTTTGTAAGACATCTCCACCTCTTTGCAATCTATGCTGTTTTCAATTTCTTTTTGCTCTTTAAAGCAATTGCTGCAAACGCCGCGTTTCTCAAAAAAGTCGATTTTTCTCGCGCGATCTGCAGATTTCCCAAAAAGCTGAACGGTTTGTGTATGCCCGCAGCTGAATGTTACATCATATTTCATAGATATTTACCTCCTGATTTTCTAGTTGGTATTTTGGTTTTTGTGTCCCTTACAGTAAAAACTGCAAATTCAGTACCTGTTTTGGCGATAATTCCTTAAGCTCAGAAAGGGCAGATCGAGACAGTTTCTTGCTGACTTTCTTGCGATAGGCTTCTAATTCAGCAAATGATGCTGCAGCTTTTTTCTGATCCTCTTTATTGATGTCGTCAAGAAGCAGTGCTCCGTTGAGGCATATAACTTTAATTGTGTTACCCATGAAGATGACTTCTTTCACATACGTCGGCTCTTCGCCCATTGCTCTGCCGAGATGGTTTTCAAGAAGATAATCGCCGACTGCTGTAACATCAATAGCGGTACTGGGTAACTGTTTGAGATTCCCCAGCATTTCCTGGGTATAGCGAATTTTAACAACGCCGTATTCTTCGTTATAGACATAGATGCTTTCATAATTGAAAGAACCATAATATTCAGTCTCAATCATAATAAATCGAGAATCAATGATTGTAAATCTTTTTAATTTGTAGCGCACACTGGTCATTTCTTTGACCAAAGCCACACCAGCCACTTTCTTTTGCATCTCCGCATCAAGGGCTTTTGCTGCATGTTGCAATGCGGATGATTTAAGACTGTCATAATCATCTGCATCCGGAAACTGGGACGCATCATACAGCTTTCGCATGTTATAATGCCGTCTTTCATCCGAATACATCATGAGCGGCTTAACATCATTGTTCTGATCCATGTATTTTATTTGCGTATACATGGCGTCGGTAACAAATATAATATAAGAACACCCGATTTTCTTTACTTTGAAAGAATCAATTCTCTCATACGAAAACATCTTGGTTTCAAAAAGTTCCCGGCAAAGCATGGTGGAAACATACTCGACAGATGGTTCCTTGGTATCAACCAGGTTTCCGGTTACAAAGGCATAATTGCCCTTATCAATGGTGACTGTACAATTGTACAGCCCTTCAGATACGATTGAGCTATTCCTGTCCGGGAAGTAAAAAAGTCCATCCCGGTTTGCCACTAAACCTTTGTCACCTTTTACAAATAATAACCTCATTTATTTTTTCCTCCTTTTTTGATTCAATCATACTGGACCCATGCGAGTCCGTCATCTTCCCTGCCGCTTATGTTTTAGGAAATGCCATAGAGCATTTCATCTATCTCCAGGCAGGTATTTAATAACAATCGCTGTGATATAGGCATATAGATCCTGTTCTCGTTTAACCACTGTTTCTGGGGCTTGCTTAAAGGACGAATATTATGCAAATTATCGTCAACAAATCCCACAAAATCCGTCTTCAGAACAATCCAGCCTAACCGACATAGTTTATCAACTGGATTGATGTCCTGCGTTTTATACAGTTCGCCCAACAATTGATTTGCTAACTTGAAATGTCCGAATGGCAGACACTCATAGAATTTTCCGCTCGGGGAGACAAAGCCTAATATAAGCTTTTCGTTATTCATAAAATTGTTTACCCCTCCTATAGATACTGGTATAATTGCTGCTCTTCGCGGGTAATCGCCCGGTTTGTAATTGGTTTCTGTTCATCTTTAGCCGATCCATCGCATCCATATAGGCACTTGCTGTAGTCACAACTTTCGCACAGACTGCATGGAGCCAACGGTTTGCCACATGACGGGCAGGCAGTAACGCCTTTTGCAAATATTACCTGCTCACTATCACACCAGGGGCAATGCTCGATGGTATAATCATTGATGTTGTACTGTTTTGCCATAAATTTGCCTCGCTTTCTCCCTTTTAAGGGTAAAAAAATAGGAACAGACCGCGGTCCGTTCCTATTTTGGTTGATTATTATTTTTGTTTACATAGTGAATTATACCATGACTATCCACCAAGATCAACTCTAAATCATGGGGTTTTTCACATACCCTTCATTTTTACAATAATTTGCCGGGTTGTTTTAATCATCGAATGGAGAATTATACACGTTCCTGAGTTGCCTTATTCATAATGTAATCAATCATCATTTCTTCAATATACATACTAATCACTCCCATCTAAATCGCCGTTTCAAAAGTTACCATTGGGTCTTTTTCAGTTTTCCATTTTTATCAAATTCCCAACTTAAATTTTCAAGCTGTTCTTTGAATGACAGATCATACCAATTTCTATTTCTGTCGCAAAATGATGAAGCCCTATGTGCATATAATTTGTTTTCTTTCAACCAATGTTCCATTGTGTCCTCATCTTCTACAGGACTAATATAATGGAATTCTTCATCATATCCAACTGTTACAGTTTTTACAAAATTAGCATTTTTATCAAAAACAATGAAGATCGATTTCTGCCTTGCCTCTTTCTGATTTTGGATTCCAAAATTTTTATTAAGCCAACTGTCAATGAATAATTTCTCTTCATTCTTTTCGGCGGCTTGTCGTTCTGCTTTTAAATGTTCCATACTTTGCTCATAGGATTTAATTTGAGCATATAACTGAACCACATAATCATGTTCCTTTTGAATCTGTTTATCTATTTCTTTTACTGTCCTCATATAATTATCCCTTTCTGAAATCATCGTTTCATCAATTTATTTCTAAAACACAATACCGTAACATTTCCTTCACCATCTATACTATCTAAAGTCACTAAGACCTTCTTACTGTATTTCTTAGGTGTATTAACCACAACTCCATCGGTTACTACTCTTACACATCCGTAATCCTTTATACCCAATTCGTCTGCGTATCCGTCAACTTTAATTTTATCTCCTGCCTGCATTTTCATTCTCCCTTTACTGACTTATTTCCATAAGACCATGTGTATAACAATATTCAACTTTTTTCATCATATATTCTGGATTATTGCTACACAGCATAAAATCTTCTCTTAATTCTGATGGATGACAACTTTTTGCAAGACCTTGTTTTTTTCTTACTCTATCATTTTTTGTCTTGTTATGAATGCAAATACTATTGTACATACCAAGCCAAGTATTAGGATTCCATTTATTTGCAAATACACAAAGATAATCTTTTCCGACTGTTACATCATAGTATTTTTGATTGTTATTTTCTCCATATTTCCATTTATATTTCATAATGATTTTCCTCCATTCTGGATATTTAACATATCATCACTCTCCTTGCGTGATTTTTGTGATTTCCATATAGCAACCATCCATGTCCTTATCATACTGCCGAATATCATAAAGCCATGAAAAAGGTACTCGGACGGTTCCTTCCAACTTTAATTTTTCCATTACTTCTCCAACGCTGAAATAACCCTGCATCCATCCATAACCTGACAAATACTGCGTTCTCTCAAGATCGCATAATCTATCGTGATATTTGATAGTATTTTTTTGCAAAAACTTCACGTATCTGTCGGATAACCCAAAATTTTCTTCTGGATTATCGTCGCTGTATTTCGACATAACGAATGAATTTCCATGAAACAATTCAAGTTGCCACATAACTTCACGCATGTTATAGAGTGTTCGCGTGATTCCGTTTATGGCGATCATATAATCGTTTCGAGTTCCGGGTTTCCAGTTCTTCTTGCTACAACGCTTGCATTTGTATGCATCTGTGTTGACTGTCACTTTGAATTTTGCCATAATTAGCCTCGCTTTCTCCCTTTTGTGGGTACAAAAAAAGAGCAGGTGGCTACCTACTCTTTTTCGTTTGATTATAATTTTTGTTTACATTGTGAATTATACCACATGTTCGCGCGACTTTCAACTGTTAATCCACCCACCATTTTCCAAAAGCAGCAACAAATTCTTCGCGGGACCCGTAGTGTTCTAACCAGTAGTCCTGGCAAAGTTTTTTTAACTTGTAATCCAAGCTTCTGTCGAAGTGGACACCGTAGTCAGCCATATCATGCCAGTCAGCCCGGAGTGGAACCAAGAATCCGTATTTTTCGGAATTGGCTTTATTGCTTCCACCGAAAATGTGATGTATATGTATGTTATTTACATCGTTGCTTATATAGCAGCGATGCAGATCCTGTGTCAATATACTGTAATATTGACTGCGGTTGGTCGCTTTGGGCTTATAGCGGTATTGCTTTTTCTCTCCGGCGGCAACTTTGGCAGCATAAGAAGCACGAAAATTTGTTTTGGTTTTTAGCGTGGATCTGCTTTGCAATGGCTTGTATTCTTTCTCGCCGGAAGCAATTTTTCTGGCGTAACTGTCTCTTAAACTTGTACGTTTGATTGTAGATCTCCTCCTTTAGATACGTGAATTACACCACACATATACGCGAAAAATGGAAAAAAATATATGGGAAACCATTTGGAATTTCCCATATATGTCTGTAATGCCGTATTTCGCCATATATCAAATATTATTGTGTCAGCAATAAAATGTTCGTCTGTTACAATAAAATTTCAATAGCAGGCAGAATACGAGGTCGTGCTTATTATAATGAAAAGTATTGATACGGTATAGTTCACAAAAAGCGTTAGCGGTAACCTGTAATTCGATAACAAGCTGTTTCCGATGTGGATTCGTACCGGTTTCCGCACTCCAGCATGTATTCTTTGCAGCCATTCGGAACGGCATAATAGCAATACAGGTCTGTTTTACTATCCCAGTCATAAATAATGTCATATGTTCTTGTGGTGCAAGATACCCCACGATAAACCAGGCGTTCTCCGTCCAATCCCTCAATCTTGATGTTGGTATATAAATCATTTTGAGATTGAGACAGGCTATACTTTACAACGTGCCACGAATATCCTTTTGGAGCATCTGCATATTCATACATAGATTCTCCAGAGGCACAGTAATCTTTGATAATGCGGATAGCATCTTCTCCTGTATACAGCTGCTCAATGGTAATATCTCCACTTGAGAGCGAATTTTCGGAATCCTTATCATATGCGAAATAGGTTCCGGTCATTCCAATGGATAATAAGTGATAAATATCTGAGTATTTGCTTTCGACGGCACCCTGGTTGTTTCCGACATCCAATCCGGTCTTTTTTCCTGTTGTAGCTACAGCCGGCTGATCTTTGATATCTGTTGCTTCGGTTTCGCTTGCTTCTTCCGTCGGACGCTCGGTAGTCGCAATGATTTCTACAGTTTCCGTATTTTCTACGGTTTCTGTTTCTACCGGCAGTTCGGTCGGATCTGATACACTCTCCGTGTCTTCTGTAGCAGAAAGCGATTCTGTTGATTCTGCATTCTGCTCGCTCGACGATTCAGTTGGCAAGGTTGCAGAGGATTCGGCATTGAGTTCGGTATCTGATACGATTGATTCCGATTCTTCTGTATCACCCGCAGAAGACAATGTTGCTGCTGTTTCTGTAAGAGTCAAAGATTTTGCGATGTGTTCGACGATGGACTTTGCGTTTGAGTCCAGCTCCGAATAGCTTTCGCCTCTTACGCCAACAAACATAGAGCATTCGTAATCTCCCGTGGACACGTAAGCGAATTGTCCAACAAATACACCATATACTTCTGTGGTGACAGATACATCCCCCTTTACGGTAGCCAGCAATTTGTAGGACTCGCCCTTTTCCTCTGTTTCATATGAAATTTTTTTATCTTCTGCACTAAACCAGATCCCGTCCAATGAATTTTGGGTGATTGCGGATTCCATATCTGTAGCATCCTGCAATCTGTAGCCAGTCTGATTTTCGACAGCAACAACGACCTGTCCGATATTAAACAGCAAATATGTATTTTCCCCGTCTTTATACAGATATGTATTGCTGCTGTAATCTTCATCTTTTGAGATGTTAGTGATTGCGGTTGCCTGTGCAAGGAAGTTTTCCGGCATATCAAATTCAACACCATCAACAGATGTTACGATGGTATAATTATCCTGGTGCTTTTCATAAAGAGTGTTACCGCACCCGCAGCAAACCGTCATGATAAGTGCCATTGTTAATATGGCAATCCTTTTAAAGTTAGTCATGCAATGTCCCCTTTCTTTGAACGTCTAAACATTCAGCTTTTTATCCAGTTTTTCAAAAAATGCAAGCGAATGATCCAGCTGCTCGTCTGTTAAGTCCGAAACATATAGTCTAACCAATTCTACCAGACGGTCTTCTTTTGGCTGCCGATCAAATGCATGATTTGCGGCGCCTGATATATATGTTATAAGGTCTTCATATTTTTGAGCGTCTTCATCTGACAATTCTTCGTTTGCAACATCGGGCGGCATTAGGCGAACAATACCGTGTTTTTCATGTATCTGTGCTCGTGTCATTTTTTGATCCTCCGATCCATACAATCTAATATTTTGGTTCCTGCTGCTTTTTCATCCAGGAACATGTTATACCCAAAAAAAATTGATCAATACGATAAAAACGCCTATCGCACCTCCGATAATATAATGACGCATTTCAAAGAACGAATCTTTTAAAGACTTCTCTTTTTCTTTGAGTGCTTTTATTGCAAGAATCCATAATCCTATTATGGTTGAAAAACTCACAGCCCAAATTTTTAAAAATGGGTTTACCGGATCAAACAGCGGCTTGCACATCTTTATCATCACAAAAAAGCCAGCGGTAAAGACGAACATCTTACATATTCTATCTAAATTCTCCTGATATAATAATTCTTCCGCTTTTTTTTCATCTTCACTTTTCTCACCTTCATTTTTCCGTTTTTCTTTCTGGAATTCTGATGTCCATAATATAATGTTAATAGTTATCAATATCACTATTAACATTACAAATCCCAAAAATCCCTCCAAAGTACCCAAGAGCTTCTCCTCCTTATTATATATAAGTGAATTATACCATAAAAATACCAAAAAGTCAATTTTAATAAGGGAGACCACTAGCCAGTTCCCATAATACAATGTTAATGGTTATCAATATTTGACATAATAATGATCAATACTACAGAGACAAAAATTCCTACCGTTATTCCAGTAATAAGATCTGAGAATGAGCATTTTAAAGTATAAAAGGTTCCCATTGTAGCCAATGGCTGCCATACATACTTGTCAGCCAGTCCCATAGTTACGCCTAGAATCACAGCGACTGCCATTAAAGTAAGAGGCAGATATACGCAAAGCCATACAAACAGCTGAAAAAACTCAGAATATCTAAGTTCTTCAAGAATGTTGATTATAATATGGCATCTTTTTTGGGGAAGTTTTTGTTCGTCCGGCTGGCTCGCTAAAATATCTTTTGCCATTTTATGTGTGTATTTAGCAAGCGCCTATGCTTTATCTGTAACCATGTCATCTTGTCCGCTAATACGGAGTCGCTCCAGATCATTTGTAATTTTCTTAATGGCTCTGTCTTTTCTTTTCATTTAATTGCTCCCTTCTTTACCTATTGCAAGTGAATTATACCATAAAAATACCTTACGGTCAATTCAAAAGAAAAAGGGAGAACCCAGCTCTTAGCTGGCGTTCTCCCTTACCTCACGTTCTATTCGGATGATACTTCCCTGGCTGTTTAGATTATATAGATAATCGTCAAGCCCATTAAAATTCTCGGAAGTAACAAACTTTCGTATGTTCTCCCCCATTTGCGGATTTTCCGCAATAAGCCTATTGACATCCTCCAGCTTTAAATGTGGTTCCTTGATCACAATTAGGTTCACATAGTTTCGCAGCGTTTCATTTGCTCTTGCAAACAGTGAAGACAACTGGGATCTGTAGGCTACCCTTTGTTCTGGCGTCATCTGCCGGACGTTTCGGTAATATTTACCAAAAAGTTGAATTACTTCATTGCGCAAAAGATCTTCCCGATCTTCAACAACAGGTTCCATTACGTCCATTCTGATCCCTCCATTTCGGGTACACTTGCATACTTTGCTGCAATTGAATTGCATGAGCCGATTCCGAAACAATCCGTTAAGAACTCCAGTTCCTCATTTTTTAATCTGGCGAAATCCTTCTGAGCCGCCTCGTTCTGTGATTTGTTGTAATTTGCCATAGCCATTCCCTCGCTTTCTTCCCTTTGATGGGACAACAAAAGGGCAGGCGGATTTACCGCTTGCCCTTAATGATTTGAATAGTTTACTGTTTATAAGTGTATAATACCACACCTATTCGATCCGCGCAACGTATTTTTAGTATCTTATCACAATTTCATTAACTTGCCAAGTATGGGTTATCTTTCAAGCAATAATCGCAACCCATTGCCAATAAAAACTGCTGATATCTAAAAATATCGTCTTTATTCAAAGAAAAATCTACTTCTAATCCACAGTTGTATGCGGTAGGCATTTTTAAAGTAACCTCATCTTCGATATCGAAGTCTTCTCCATCGCCGTCGTTCCAGCCGCCGGTTGTCATTTCTACTACAATTTCATTCCATGTGTAATCCCTACGAATTTCCCCAATGCTAACTGGGTGGAAAATTTCCGTAAGAATATACTTGATCTCATCGTCCGTTAGATCTAAGAATTCTCTATATTTCATGATATCTGTCCTTCAATCTTGATTATAGATTTTCTAAATACTTTTGTCTGAATTTGCTGCCAGCATCACAAATATAACCATATGTATCATGGACTATATCATTATACTCTCCTCCGTCTTCCCGGCAGCATTTTCCATTTCTTTCTTTTTAGCTTTTTATTTTACCCTTTGCTTTCTGCAATAGCCACACAAATTTACTGCTTTCTTCCGGCGTGAGATTTTCCGAAAAAATAATATCATTAGTCCATACAAGCCCCTGTTCTAGTTCTGCATAACATGGCTCGATTGTATCTTCATCAACAGGATAGGCAGTATTTTCATCATTGTCCTTCATGATATGATACTGTCCCCACATTTTTGTAAGGAATCCTTGTATTTCTTCACCATTATCAATCCTTTTTGCTTTGTGATGTAAAATCATAGTTATTCACCTTCCTTGTATCTTAAGGTTATGGATTTCATTTGAACAGGCTTCCTTGAGATCATCATTTCTAGTCAAACAAATACCAATGTTTTGTACCTGTAATGCAATTATAGTCTTCCCACATGTCGCAGCTTATGCTGTTTTGGTTGAACCCTACCGCTATACAGTCTTTGTCGTTTTCTAATTTTTTTAATATCTCGTTTTGCTCGTTTAATGACAAATTATCATCCCGCTTGGCAAATTCCTCATATGCATCAATTACTTTTCTTATATCTTCTTTTTTAATTAACACAAAATCATATGTGGATCCCAACACAATTTTTTCAGTGTCAGTTAATCTGTCATCCCAGATTAAATTCCATGTTTCCTGTTCTAATTTAGGATCCAAGTAGCTAAAATCACGTCCGAGATATTTTTGGGATAATATGCTCCATATTATCCAAGATCCTCTTGAAGCATTTTTTACACGTCCTGCCGAACTGGGATTACCCTTTTTATCGAACTTTATAACTTCCGTATAACTCATAATCACATTTTCCCCCTTATTCTTGGAATGAATCCAATTTCCGCCTCTGCAAACCATCTGTCTGCTATTGTGCGTGTTAATTCAATTTGAAGCATAAGCACTGTATTCGCTCCAAAATCCTTTTCATATTCTTTTTTAATTTTTCCTAATTCATTATTTTCAGAAAATCCAGCGCTCTTTTCCGCATTTAGAAATTGACAATATAACACAGACAACTCCTCATTTGTTTTTTTCTCAAATACATTTACATGCATAATATTTGTTCTCCATTTCTATCAACTCGAAAGCTAAAATTCATTTGCTGTTAGTTTGTCCGGATGTCCTATTTTGACATCCATATCCAGCGACATATAGATTATACTTTTAAGTTGTTGTGCATCAAGGTTACTCACGAATTCAAGAATGCTAGCTTCTATATTATTTATTTCAGCATCTACATCAGAGGTATCGTATCCTCGATAGTTCATGTAACTTTTCTTCTCTTTTAATTCAGAAAGTTTCTGTTTGTTTTCTAAATATTCTTCTAATAATATGGCATTAGCTCCTAACCATTCCACGCCCTATTTCTCCTCAAAATTTCTAAATTTTATGTGCTTTTACATAATCCCACGTAAATTCTTCATTCTTCTTTCTCTTCTTTTCAAATCTAAATGGAGTTACATTCTTAAATCCTTTTTGAACAAGCCTTTTGGCATGTTCTTTCACATCATCTTCAGACGAAAAATCATCTAGCAGCCATGGTAACTCACCGCAAAAATCTCTTCCATTTTTATCTGAATAAGCTATTGCATATGTCGTCATAAATGTCGCTCTCCGTTTTATATACTTCCGGCAAGTGCCGAGTCTCAAATCTTACCTTTCAGGCATCTGGCAAAATCTGCCGAGTCAAGTAAGGATCCACTAAACAATTCCTCTCCGGTTTCTTCATAGATTCTTAGTGACCCGTCAAAGCCCACAACGGCATATTTCCCATTGTATTTTTTCATGTCACAGAGATCCCATTCAGCAACCTTGTACTGAATACCATCCTCCATCACGTCACAATATCCCGTATGCTCAAACAATGAAATACCAAACATGCAGATTATATTATTTGCCATTGCACCATAGCCCTCGCTTTCTATATTTCCTGTCATATGTGAATTATACCATAAATACACGTCGCGGTCAACTTGTTTAGAAAAAAGAGAGCGGAAGATTACTCTCCCGCTCTTGCTGATTATTCTTCGATTATTACAACTTCATCCGTAAAGGCACCTTCGTTCGCCTGATAATTTACCTCTTTTATCTCTGTATCCAGATAATGATATATCGTGACGGTGTATGTTCCTGCTTTTAAGTAGCTATAGTCTACAGATAGTAAGTGATTTTTGGCGTCAACATCCATATTTTCTGATGTCCCGTCCTCATATGTGACTATGCCCCATATGGTTCCATCTCCGTCATAGGTGGCAAAAAATTCAATTTCCTGGTCATCTTCATCAAAGGTAAATGTGGTGTCTTCCGCAATAGTATCGGCTTCTTTAATGGTACTTTCATATGAAATGGAGACAGAAACAGATTGTGGCTTAATGTTAATGGTCCAATTCCCTGCCATAACTTCTGCCATTTCAATGCTTGCAACGCCATCTTCGGCGACCATCTCATACATTGTATCGTCTGGCGCAATGAGTATCGCCTGCATTTTTTCGTCCGGGCATTCATTTGTGTCATATGTCACGGAAAACAAAATATTGGTGGTCTTTTCCTTTACGGTTATTCGATATTGCTGTGAGTTTGCCTTTAATTTTTCAACTTCTGATACTTGTGACACAGTGTTCATATCGCAGCTCGCATCGTCGCCCGTTCCTTTTTCATAGTCGTAATACTTGAACAAGCCGTCATCTATTGAGTAATACCCGCTTGGAATACCCTGTGGCAAGGAAATGGACATGTACCCGTTCTTAGTGTCCGTTGCTGGATCCGTTGTATAAGACTCCAGATATTCAAGCATAATGTTGTCGGCAGTAAGGTTTGCTTCCTTATATGCGCTTCCGACATAGTAGGCGATCTGATACACTCCGTTTTCTTCCAAATTGGTAACGACTCCATAATCGCTTACCATTGATTCTGTTACCGGAGTGCCATTGATCGACACTAAGCGGATTTCATTGGATTTTGCTGTGTAAAACAAATTGTATGCAGCTGAATCTTTAACTAAATTGCTTTGCGGGAAGGAAATATAGCCATCACTGTTATAGGTCCCGCCATACATACCAAAAGAATATCCGATATATTTGTACCTTTTCAATTCCTGAGAATCAATTTCAGATTTTACGCTTGGAATAGCAATGATACTGGTTGAATATGCCGACGGAATCATATCAAAATCTTTCGTTAGACTGATAATTTTATTGTTCTCTTTTGCCTTATATGGAAGATAGAAATATGCACCCTCTTTCACATAATAGGTTTCATTTTCAAGATCTTTTTGCTCTACTGCCGTTACCTTGTAGACATCATCCTTATTTACAAATAAATCTTTTTTGCTACATCCGCTGAACATCATAGCGCATATAAGTGCCGTGACACTAAGTACCAAATTGAGTCTTTTCATTTTTTGCCTTCGCTTCCTCTCTGCTCTTTCTCAGATACATTCGTATAGTAGAGCAACTGCAGCCATACTTTTCTGCAAGCTGTCGGTAGCTTACATGTGCAGTCCCCTTTTTATTATAATCTTCAACAATCGCGTTGCGAATTTCCTCGGAATACTTCTCCGTTCCCCATTTTTTACCCTTGAAATAATCGGTTCTTGTTTGCAGTACCAAGTTATTGAACGCAATGTTTCGTTCGTTTCCATCTTTAAATGACAAGATATACTCTTTCAATCCGTTTGTCATATTGTGCGGATCCGTAAGCTGTACGCCAGTTATGGCTTCGTATACGACTCTACCAGCCTTATAGATATGCTTTTTCCCATCTACCCGTATCATTACGGTACCGCGAGCACTAATAATAAGTTCTTTCCCCTTTGCATTAAAAATCTTGCCGTCTTTTGTAACTGTGTTGCCATAGTAACTATATGTCTTTTTCTCCATAAATTTTCTCCATTGCACTACACGTTTTCATTGCCAGAGCGTATAATGTTTGTCTTTCAGTTTCATTTAACGGCATTTCATTTCTCATGATATTGCATAACTGATCCGGTAATATGTTTTGTGCTGCAGCCAGGTCAAGAACGGAAATTGCCTCTTCATGGCTATATGCTTTTTTATACTCTCTCTTACCGGTTAAAGCTTCATATACATCTGCCATCGACACCACACTTATTTCTGGAGGTATCGTGCTTACGCCAAACGGATATCCGCTGCCATTCATTCGCTCGTGATGATATAAAGCAATTTCTACTACTTCTTTTCGTATGTTGTTGTCTGCATTCAATATTTGTGCGCCATACAGTGGATGTTTATTGATGAGTTCTCTTTCCCCGGCTGTAAGGCGTCCATTTTTGTTGATCACACTATATGGAATTCTCGATTTCCCTATATCATGAAGTAAAGCGCCTTGTATAATAATACTCTCCGCCACATCCAAGTTAAGGTTCTCAAATATCCAAAGGGCATAATATGCGGTGCAAATACTGTGTACGCATGTGTTGTGATGCGTCTTGTCTAGCCGTTGCAAATATTTTGCCACATCGGTTGTAATTCCGTTTAGCAGTTGATCCTTTCTCTTTTGATTCAAGATTTTTCCTCTTACTGAAGGTATACGCAATCATGAGGATACGCGCCCTCTTTTGCGCAGTCCGATAAAGTTCCTGTGTCCGTGCTGCCTGCCGCGTCAGGGCAGTCACTCGAATGATAATATATGCTTCCATCAGCGTCCTCTTTGATGTAATATAATTTGTCTTCTGACAGATCTGACGCTGTGAATGCAAATATATCCGTATAATTTCTATACGTTAGCGTTTGAGTCCCCTGTGACAATGCAATCACGCATGGCATATCCATGACACCAACCTCATCATTATCATATGCACTGTTGATTGTGATAAGATAATTGGCATTATAGGTATTAAACCATGTATTTTTTGTGTTTGCATAATAATTGACCTGTTCATTCATGATCGAGGCTATGGTAATATTGCGCTCTTCTTTAAACAATTCCGGATCACTCATGAAACTTAACGCCTCCGGACTGCCTAATGACGCATAGATGTCCCCGTAATATCCGTTGCATGTTGATTGTTCATGGTACACCGTGACATCTTCGTCTAGTCTGAAATTTACAACATAGTCTCCATATGTTTCTGTCCAGGTATTTAAGCTGGTCATTTCTTCCTTGCTTTCGGTATTGCCATTTTCATTTTGAAATGAATTTTGGTACTCCATGTAATAGCCGTTCCAATCGACAATGAAAGTCGTGGATAAATGATATTTGTTCGTTACCTTTTTATCTTCGGTAATCGTATTGTTATTCTTACCGTAAATATTTTGCAGAGCTGCAACAGCTGACCAGCGGGCATTTTCGCCATCGTAAACCAATTCTTTTTCCTTTATCCCCACATTCAATGCACTATCCGTGCTGGCAAGCAAAGTTTGTTCTTCTTTCAAATTGGAATTGTTTGTATCTATTACCTGGTCAACATAAAGTCCAAACCCAAAGAACAATAGGATAAAGATTGCAATGAACAAAATTGCACTATGTGTGATCTTCATATATCAACCCCCATTTGCACCTACAGTCCCGCTGTATGTTGTAACGAGGGTGCCGGCATCTGTCCTGGAACCAAACATCCACGAGAGCACATTTGATGCTATACTAGCGTTTTTTCGTGTGACTGTTATAGTAATCGTATCTCCTATGTTCATAGGATAGTCATAATTTTCTGTGGCACTCATATCATACATGTACTCCAGAATCTTATCATTTGGTGTCGTAATCCAATCTTTCATGACATCACCGGTGTCTGTAGGAAACGCCACGGCAGAATCATAAGATAAGGAAACATCATATGATCCGGTCCGACAGATGTGTTCGTATGTTTTCTGGTAATTATCAGCAGAAATTTCCCCGGTTGTTCTACATTCATCCACAAAACTGACAGCCATGTCCGAAACGTAAGAGGTAGACACCGCATCCACACGCATAAGTATCAGCATTACCGCAATGATGATTCCCATGAAATACATGAAATATGAAAACATATCTCCAAATATATCTTTAGGCATAAAAATCCCTCACTGTTTTTCATAAATTATTTGAGTCACATTTCCGCTTGTATCACGAACATATTTTCGCAGATATGTGGCATCAACATTGACCACGTTTTCTGAAAGTAAGATTGTTGGGTCATCGTTTCTTGCATATAGCAGCAAATTCTTGTCATCATACATTTCAGTATTTAGATCATGCAGTCGATTTCCCTTTATAACAATGTTCATAGATATATCATTGAGCACATCGGTATAGACCTGCTTACCGCTGATTTCGCCATCGTATACAATCTTCCCATCAACGACATATCCGTTGTACATCGTGTTTTCCGGCATCGTTTTGGAAACCGTCGTGTTATAATAGCACGCATCCTGCACGCCAGAGGTGTAATTATACAAGCTTACCAGAAAAGTGAATATTGCCGTTACCGACATTGCAAAGAGTATGGTATTCACCGAAATAAGTAGAAAATCTTTAATTTTCCCTTTCATAATTGCAATCTCCTTTTGAGGTAAAACAGTCTGCACGTTGTTATCGGCAAAGTGCAGACTGCAGGTTCCTTATTCGACCGTAAATCGGATGCCGACAATACCCTGATCTCCTCGTACAATTTCACCATAGTAAGATGTATTTGGATTGATATAGTAGGCAACGTCGGTCTTCTTGTTCATTTTTCGCAGAACGGTGTCGTTTGTTGAGAGCAAAGTGCCGTTCAGAGTGGTTGATCCATCGGCGTAATTTACAGATTGCGTGGAGCCGCCGGCTGACACATAAGAAACCCAGATATTTTCATCGCCAACGAATTCCTTGATGGCACTTTGCACCTGCGCCCCTTTTACGCTACCTTCATATTTTGTATACACTGTCTCCAGCGCTGAATCGCCTGTTTTGGAAGTTTCCTCCATGCCTCTTGTATAATAATACTTTCCGACGGCAATTCCGGCAAAAATAAATCCGATAAATACTAACGTTACAATAACACCTACTCCACTTTCAAAAAATTCTGAGATTTTATCTTTCATTGTATTTTTTCCTCCTTATGTGTTAAAACAACTGATTCAGTTCAGTCATCATATTGGCAGCGTATATTATGACTGGGACTACCAGACATAACGCTGCAGTTGTTGCAAAAGGGATAAACGATATGATTCCAGCCAGGTTGGCGTTACTCTCCAGGCGCTCATTCATTTTCTCTTTGCGGTCCTCTTTGTTATAGTTTTTATCTGCTTCGATCTCTGAAAAAGCGTCTGCGACACCACATTTATCAATTGCCAGTAAGTTATCAATAAAATTGACAAACGGTTCGTAGGTCGCCTGATCCTGCATTTTCCTTAAAGCATATTGTTCACCTTGCCGTAAGTTGATGCGACATTCCGCGATGTCTTCGCGGAAACAGAATGAGAAGCGCTCCATCCACTCCAGTATTCCCTCTGTAGTCATGCCACTCATATGCATCAACACAAGCATAAGGCTTTGAAACTGCATGACCTCATCCGCTTTCCGGTTTTCAATGACATTTTTCTTAACCATCATGAACAGGTCCGGAATGTGGCATGTGACGAATCCAATTAGTAGAGCGATAAATATGTACCAGAATTTAAAGTATGTATGATAATACTTGTCCATCTGCTTTGTAACATAATCTGCGACCTCCTGCGCATATGTTTCGTTCTTTATCTCCGAATGCTGCAGGATATCATTTTTTAAAGTTTCGCTGTCTACCTTGGCTTCCGTGCGGGAGAAATACAGTTTGTTATTCGCATACGATTCTGCTGTTTCCTGCATGAGGTCTCGGTAGCTGTCACTTGGAACGACACTATCTGTAAAGCCAGAAGAAAAGTCATGCAAATAACTTGCCTTTTGACTGATATCGGATACAAACAATATCCCGATGGTGAGCAGTGTTGCACCGACAAAATACATTGTTTTTTTGAATAGGTACACACGAACACCGGAATAGTCTCCCATTGCCTGTAGGTCATCGTTGATTTTTTCATACTTCACATAATTGCTGTTTATGATGTTGGCAATAAAATCATCCAGCGGCTTTACCTTATCAAGAATGCGGGAATATACATTCTCTCCTCGCTCCACAACGATATCCCGGTCTTTCAACAGCTCAATAATCTTGTAAACAACATATGCGATTGCAAAAATTGTCACCATTGCCACAACACCATAAATTCCGTTATAGTATTGCCCTAATTCAGGCATTCTTGTTTTTGCCCAATTTTCAAAAGGCTTTACTGCAACAACTGGCGCCAATGCAATAAAGGATAATCCCTTGAACAGATTTTTTCTGCGCCGGTTTTCAAGCAAAAAATTGCTGATGTCATCCTTCAGATGATTTGTGTCTTCAATAAACACCGAATTCCCATTCCCCAGCGTCTTATCCCCGTTTTCTTTTATAGACGCGCAAATTGATAAGAATTCCGTGAAAAACTTATTCGGGGATGAGGCAATGTATTTGTCCATTTCAAGCTTTATTTCTGTACTTGTGAGAATGTCATATAACGTTTTGAAATGAAGACTTATCTCAAAAGGCAGATCGTTTATCGTTTTCAGCAGCGCCACATCAACGATTGGAACGTCTCTGTAGTGATGTCTCACTTTTTCCAGCGCATCACGAAATTGAAGCATAACCAGCTCTTCCATTTTGTCCAGGCGCTTATCTATGACGGAACTAACTGCAACGAAACAAATAAGAAGACCAGCGCAAGTAAACAACAAATCTCCTTTGCCAAGAAGAAACGTAAGTATAATGCCCGTGATGAATAAATAGGTACCCCTTTTTAAAAGAGCACCCACCTCTGTTTCCACAGAGAAATCGTCTGCCGGGTAATAAAGGACTACTCTGGAATGCACTTTTCCATATACTTTATTAAGTGGCGGATATTTGAATATCCGAACAATGCGGCTGATACGCGTGTTCTCGGTTCCTCTTACTGCAATATCGCCGATTTCCGCTTTCTTTTTCTTCTTTTTTTTGAGCCACGTAGCAATTACTGCAGCGACAACAATGACGAACCCAACAAGCAAAACCCAATTCTGGCGAATAGAATTTATGATGCTTGCTGTAACTTCTGTTGTACCCACTCTCTCACCTCCTCGGCATCATCACCCTTTTCCGATACCAAAGCTAACATCTTCATATCGTTTTCAAAAACGGCAATTTCATCGTATTGTAGTTTTGACTTAATCTCTTCTAGCATTCTTTCAGTCGGAAGATTTACAAGCTTAAACTCGCCCAATGCATTTCCGTTTTCATCGAATTTTTCATGACCATCTTCGATAATTGGATACCGCTTAACCAGGACTCTGGTAGAATAGAGTTCTGGATCTGTAACTCGGTGAAAATACTCCGGCATATCAGCCAAGGCAATCTTTAACTTCTCCGCGATTTCATCGTCAGATTTTACACCAAGTTTCTGGGCTAATTGCGCATCCGATTCATCAAACGAATGCAACTTTTGCTTTTTGGAAAGATAACTTAACTTATCTACTTCTTCCATCTTTTGTGATGGGTATTTGACTGCAGAAATCGGGATTATTTCACTGATTCGATCAATAAAACGATCCTTCCGGATTTTATCCAGATGACAATCAATATTTAACACTTTTGCAGTCATTGCGACAGCATCTCTCTTATCCTTATATAATCCCATCTCCAACAAGTTGTTGGAAATAGATTCTACAAGATCTTCTGCCGTTTTGGCGTGGTGGGTAAACATAGCAAACAGAGATGCAACCATTGCCGTCTGTATAACGTGACTTGCCTGCACTGCATTTGCAATTTCACCTAAAATATTTACGGCACCATTTGTTTTCTTCTGGAAGTTTAATCCCTCTTGCTCAGAAATTGTCTCCGTTTCCTGAAATTCAGAAATGTTTCTCAACGGGTATGTATAGCGCAAATGCAATTCGTTCATTAACTCTTGTATTCGTATGTTGAATTCTGTTGGAATAAAGCGAACTACAGACTTAAGCCATGTTGTTTTTCCACAGCCTTGGCATCCAGTAATTGCAATATTTCGCTGCCCTTTAATCATCCAATCCATCATAACAATTGGAATGACCTTATTCTTATCGTGCACGAGATTTGCCGGCTCCACTGATGGGGCGGAATCAAACTTTCGCAAATAAAACTGATAGGAATCAGCGAATGGCGGACGAGCAACGTTGATACGTGATCCGTCAATTGTGGTGCCGCCAACCTTACTATTTTGTTTGCTTAATACCTCTGTTGGCTCGTATTTGTAAATGTTATTGCATATACGCTCCAACTCAGCTTGAGACTCAAAGGAACAACATTCGAGATGTATATTGATGCCACTTACCATAATCCATACAGATTCCCACGAATAAGTAGTGTTTTGAGCCTTCGTCTTTGATGCAATTTTGCCGCTTGGAATTCCAGATACACCACCGTCGATTTCATCAATATTAAGCTCGTTAAGCAAATCCACAATGCCAAGAGCCTGACTCTTTTCAAACACCTTTTGTGCAAGAATTTCCAGCTTGTCTTCATAAGTTAAGGTTACAATGCCGAGATTTTTAGATGTAACAAGCCCCAATTCTTTACGCATGAGAGGATCTGTTTCAAAAAGGCATTTATAGATCAACTTGATCTGTTCACGCGTGACAATGTAATACTCTTCTCCCGCGACTCTTTGTTTCTTAATCAAATCCCATTCGCTCGGAGCTGCCATTTCTAAAAATCCATCTGCCCCATATTTCTGCATGTATGGATACAATACCGTTCGGAAACGGTCATTTGAAGAAAGTTTGTCCACATCATCAAAAGGGAAAATGTCATTGATATTCTCTTCTGACACCTGAATCTTGCTGTTTGCAACAAGAATATCCTTGATGTAGTTTTTTACATAAAGCTTTGCGTTTGTATCGCCAAAGCCAGCTCTCTCCAAGTTATCCCTCAACGTTGCGATGTGTTTTCGCTTCTTTTCAAGCTCTTCGCGGGTTAAGCGATCATCATTGATGTTCCTTTTGGTCATCCGGGAAAATTCTGCATTGACTTCCCTTACGATCATATCGAAATCGGCACGCGGATTTTCTTCTTCGGTAAAGTCATCAAAGACCTTGCCTTTAATGTTTGCATCGTAGTAGCGTTTGCCGCCAATAACGATAGCCCCAACGATGCCGATCGTTAGTAAATAATTTAAAACCATCCTATGCCTCAACTTTCTTTGTTCTTCTGGCTCTGGTTGTCTTTGGAGCCGCAGTTTCTTCGCTCTTGACCTCTTCTTCCGTGACCTCGGCTTTTGCGGCAGCTGCTTTCGTGACTTTTTTTGTTGCCGTTTTAGCAGGTTTTTCCAGCGCCTCATCAGAAGCGGCATCATCCGCTGCTACCTTGGCACTTTTTGCTCGTGTCGTTTTGGCTTTAGGCGCTACTGTTTCAGCTGCGTCTTTTGCAGCGGGTGCTTTTTTCACAGTGGTCTTCTTTGCGGTAGCTGTTTTCTTTGCGGTAGACGCTTTTTTCTTGTCATTGGCTACTGAAACTTCTAAATCCGTATCGGATACTACCGCTGTTTCCGCCGCAACTTTTGCGGCAGCCGTTCTGACCGTGGTCTTTTTTGTGGTACTGGCGGTCTTTTTTACGGCGGTGGTTGTCTTCTTTGCCCCCGTTTTGGTGGTTTTTACCGCCTCCGCTTCTGTCGATTCAGGCGCCGCCTCCGCCACAGTGACCTTTTTGGGTGCAGTCTTTTTTGCGGCAGTTTTTTTTGCCGGCTTTGTCGGTTTTTCCTCCGCTTCTACCATTGCCACCGCTTCCGCTTCTGCCGGGGCATCTTCTATCTCCGAAGAAATGACGATCCCGTCCAGCCCTATAGCGGGTTCATCCGCATCGGGTGTTTCATCCTGTAACGCATCCTGGTTTTGTGGCTTGTGTGACTTTGAGAAGATGGAGAATAATCCAGAATGCTTCTTCGGCTTTTTCTCGGTATTCAGTTCTTCATGCGGAAGATCCTCATGTGCTTTTGCAACCGCATCTTTGTGAGGGAGCAACGGAGCATTTTCTGTAAACATACTAAAGTCGCCGGTTTCGTCTTCTTTTTTGTAACCGTCTAAATCTTTCTTGACGCGCGGTTCCTTTGCTTCACGCATTTTCTCAATGCCGGAAAGGATGTTTCGGACATCCTTATACCACGCATAATTCACGTCCGTTTTTCCTGCTTCCGTGTTGCGAAGCAAGAAGTACAGTAAGCGACCTTTCATAGCCGCATCCGTTGCCCGGATATTGAATGTCAGTGGGTAAATCGGTTCTCTCTTGGACACATAAGCATTCTTCATTGATTTCATGGAGAATTCCGAATCCCCATGGAAGTCGGTCACCACGTAGAGGATGTTCTTACCGTACACATCTCCCTTTGTCATGTGTCCCTGGCGCAAGCAGTAAACGGAACGATTCACAATGTCCATTTCATTTACAATCTTGAGCAGGTCATCGTCTTTGGAATCTACCAGAACATATACGTTTTGGTATACTTCCGCTGCGGCAGTCAAAATCTCTTTAATATCTTCGATCCTGTTTGCCAGAGTTTTGGTAAACTCAACGTTTTTGCTGATTTCCGCCACGTCAAGTGCAAACTTGGTCCTTCGCATCGGCGTACAGAACTGCTCGAACTCGGTTGTTCCAAGAACTGTGCCGGCACAGATCCGGAGCAAAGAGTCAATACCGGTTTCTGCAAAACTGTTTTTGGCAATTCCATATGCAATGTCCGTATTCTTATTAAGCGTGTTATCCGCCGTATCAATATCCGGATTTATCAGCTGAACGATTAACGTCTTATTGCCGTTGATCAGCGAATCCATTCCCGCCAATGTTGAAACCGTCTGCACCGCCTTGTTGTTTTTATGATTCATTCCCTGTACTGTAATAATCACTCTTCTATCACTCCTTTAGCTGTACAGAATTTTTTTTAAATACTTGGCATCCGCTGCGTCCACCTTATAGATAACCGGTAACAATGCGGTTACGATAGACGCAATTCCGGTTTTTCTCGGAAGCTTTGCATCTTTGTTGATCTGGAGCAAAATGTACTCCCTGTATCCGCCATCGTCCAAGCCATCCATCATGAATTCCTCAAAATCCAACTGAAAGGCTGCGCTAAGAACTTTTTCCGATGTTTTTGCCGTAACCGCATTTCTTAAAATGCAATATACCTTGCTGTCGAATAATGTGTCCCGGAACGGTCGAAGCATCTCCCATTCACTTTCATTCTCCGACGGGGCAAAAATGGTAATGTTCCGGTAGTTGTTGTACCGGGGATACAATCCCTCATAAATGATCACCACATCATATTCCTGCGCTTCTTCCAAGCCTACCAGCTTATTTCTGGCAACGGTTACGGACCCGTACTCTGACACATGATCCTGTTCGCTTTTGTCAAAAATGTGATACAAATCTCCTGTAATACTGTTATCAACGGCAAGGGTCTTAACATTGAGACCCTTGCCAATTCTGAGAAGATAATATACGATGTCGCATCTTTCTGTGCCTACATAATTTACTACCATCTGATATCTCCCTTCCTTAATTTTTAATCACGTCTGTTACGTCGTCAGAGCTTATGGAAGCGTCAACATCGGTGGTGCTTGACTCGTCGGCAGCTGCATCGGATGAGTCATCATTTGTTGTGGAGTCATCACCTGTGGTATCCATGGTTGTCTCGTCCGTCGGCTCTGCGGCACTCATATCCTGCTGGCTCTGCAGAACAGACGATTTTGCGGTATCCGTCAGACCAAATCCTTCATTAACTGCATCTAACTGCTCTGTAGTGAGCAATCCTAACCGGCTTTCCAGTTCCAGACGGGCGCTTGTGTTAAGCGTTTCCGACGCAACCGTCACAACATTTGGATCCTCTGCGATCAACTGCTTTGTGACTTCGCTTACCGGGTAGGTTGGCGTTGCCGTTTCCTGAATATTGCTTTCTACATATCTGGTGGTGTAGAGTCGGGTGCCGGTCGTTGTATAAGCATCAACCATAGCGCACGTAAACCGTAAAATTTCCTCTTCATTCAGATTCGTTGAAAACACACAGTTCTCAAGGTTGATATCCTTGATGGTCTTCTGGGAAAGTACAATATAATCGCTTCCATCCGGGAAAGTGATTCGCACGTCGATAACATCATTCAGTGCCTGTGTTGTTACGAGATTAACCGCTGCAATCTCATAATCTCTGGTATCATTTGCGATCTCTTCATCGGTAATCATCGAATACATGACCGGTACGCCAGCCTCTATATCCACGATAGCCGTTGATCCAATATCGTCCGCCGTAATGTAAAAGTACGCATCCAACCCGGTATATACCGGCTGCATCTCAACGTTTTCTGCTGTTATCTTTTCACCCTTGGCAATATCTGCCGTGGCTACATATACGGTCTGACTGTTTGCTTCAAGTTCTGCTTCCTTAGCTGCCAGCTCCTCGGTGTGGTTTGAATTCTGTTTGTATTCATAGCCGCCAAAACCAGCCAGCCCAACGATCACAGCAACAACCAATGCTTTAATAAGATTTTTCTTTTTCTTCCTCATCTTTTCTTACAAATTTCTCCTTTTGCAAACTTATCCTCTGTGAATGGTTCCGTACAGAGTGCAATCTTTCCGGTTGACCTCTTTAATCCTTACAGACACTTTGTCTCCTCTGAGGTTTACACCAGATGCAGATGCATGGCAGAGGCAATCCATCTTGTTCTTCACGCGCACGAACATAAGACCATTCGGCGTAAATGCTTTCACAACGCCTCTGCAAACTTCTCCTTCGGTGAAATCGTTTATGTACTTCTTTGCCGGATTGCTCTCCGCCTGCCGCTTGCTTGCTTTGAGTTTTACAATGTTGTAAGTCATATTCCCGGCAGTATATTTGGTTTCGTGAATATCGGAGACCTTAACATAGAATTCATCTCCAATCTCAAATTCCTTTTCCACGGAATCAAGTGCTGTCCAGGATAACTCCGGAGAGTCGATCGTAGCTTCTGCTCCCATGACGTTTACTCTCACCTTGTCTCTACGAACACCTACCACGACAGCCGGAAGTTTCATGCCGTTTACATATTTTGGTCTGCCGTCTGCTGTGATTCTCACGAAATTGCGGTTTGCTTCCTGTGCCATGGCATATACGCAAGATGCAATGGCAAATGTTTTTTCACCTTTTTTCCTTGCCTCATGTACTAAGTACGGAATGAAAGCTACCTCTGCACCAATACGACTTGTCAGATCATTATTGATGACCGTATCATTCTCGTATTCTGCTCCTTCAATAACATGAAATTGGTTCAATGGAACAAGAATCGGAACACGTCCTTCAGAATCCTTAAGCTGCATCTCTACGATCCACATGCCGTTATCGGTTTTCCGGAAACTGTCTACCACACCCATAAGCTGCGCCGGCGGTACGGAAGTTGCTGCCGATTTGAGTGTATTAACCTCGTCTCTAAGTTTATCGCTCTCGGTTTTTGCTTTTCGTCCGGCAACACGCACGATGTGATCGTCATCTTCATAGACTCCACGACGTTCTTCTCTACTCGCTCCACTTACATGTCTCTTTCTGTATGTCTGTGAATCTGCAAGTAAATCGCCAAGCACTTCCTCAAACAACTCCATTTCATCTTCCTCCAGCACCTCGGCTGACTTTGCGGAATTGTTCTCGGATTCTTCTGTGGTAGCATTGTCTTCTGCGTCAGGCGCTACATCTTCCGATTCCTCTTCCTCATCGGATGTATCGCTTTCACTTGAATCAACAAGGTCTGCGTCATCTGCGCCGTCTGTTTTCTCATCCTCTGCCGGATCTTCTTCCGTTACATCATCAATCTCTTCTGACTCCGGTTCCGCGTCCGGCTCCGGTTCCACATCCGGCATTACGCTGGAAACACTTTCCTCCTGTGTAGCAGCAACATCTTCTCCGTCTTCCGCTACCACGATAGCCTCCTCGTTTTCCGAAGTGGCTTCCACGGTAGGCTTCGCCGCTTTTGTTCTTTTCTTCGTAACAACTTTTTCAGTATCTTCCGATACTGCTTTTAATTTTGCTGGCATTTAATAACCTCCTAATCTAATTTTCTGTGTTATGTGTAATATATCACACGTATACCGTTAAATCAAGCATAATACACACGGCAATTTTTTTGAAATTTTGCGAAGCCCCTTTTATATGTTTTTATTTTCTTTTTATTCTTTACGGGTCTGGAAACCCGCTAAAATCAAGCGTTTCGCAAAAAAGTTGTACCAGTTTTGTATGGAAGTTATGCCATATTTGTATAAAAGTTATACCGGTTTTGTATGGAAGTTATACCAGTTTTGTATTTAAGAAATGTGAAGTTGTACCAGTTTTGTATGGAAGTTATGCCTATTTTGTATGTTGCAAATGTGAAGTTGTACCCATTTTGTATGTGTGAATTTTTATAGATTTTTTCAAAGTTGTGCCAGATCAGTAAATTATTGGTATAACTTTGTTGATTTAAAGGTATTTAGGTGGTATAATTCACGTAATATGTGAAAGGAAATGTGTGAAATAAATGCACATATGAAAAAGCATGAATGAGATCGTAAAATACAATAACCACATGAATCTTATTAACTTTGATTCATTCACGGCTACAGATTTCAATGTCTTTTTTGCCTTGTGTTCTATTTTTAAGGAAAAGGGGGACACTTGCATTACGCTATCGTTTAGTGAAATAAAGCGATTGATAGATTATAAATCCACATCCCAGGAGAGATTTATTGAAGACTTAAATACTATGAACACGAAGCTGCAGCAAGTAAATTCAAAAACAAAGGTAAACAATATTACGCTTTCATTGATACTATTTCCTACATATATAATTGATGAAAACAAGAAGACGCTTTCCATCCGGATCAATCCAGACTTCGCATTCTTGCTCAACGATTTGACCAGTCACTTCACACTGTTTGAATTAAAAGAGTTCGTAGGACTTAAGAGCAAATATTCAAAAACGCTATATCGCATGTTGAAGCAATGGCGAAGTGTTGGACAATATGAGATCAACGACTTAGATAAATTCAAAGCAATGATGGATATACCTGCTTCTTATAGCAATTCCCGCATTACAGCCAGATGCATTACGCCGGCAATAACTGAATTGACCGAAACAAAAAGTTTTGAAGATTTGGCAGTAAGACCTATCCGAAAAGGTATCGGCGGAACCATATGCGGGTACATTTTCACATTTACCCCGGAAAAAGCGAGTGGCACCGCAACATACACTCGTGCTTTTGAAAAAACTTCCGAACCACCTAAAAGCCAAAATGGGAAAAACAAATTCAACAATTTTACGCAACGTTCCTATGACTTTGCAGAATTGGAAAAATTATTATTATCTACTGATCCTCAAGACTGAGATCTTAAAAAGAGAGACGGACAAGCATTATCGCAAGACCGTCTCTCTTTTTTCTTTTCATGTTCAACCACTAACGCGTTAGCCAATTACTCCTCAAGTGTAATAGTGATCGTACAGTTGTGGCATTCCCAATGCGCTCCTGCATCATTGCTGCAGCTGACTCCTGCCTGCACATTAACATAGCTACAGCCAGTAATATCAATGGTCGTTGTTCCCGAATAATTTCGATCCCATGTGAATACGGAACCCGTAAGGTTTGATCCGAATGCCATAGATCCATTGCTCTGTTTTACATATATACCTGTAGCATAGGAATTTGAATATTCACCACCATTTGCTGTATGATTACCGCAATTGTGGAACTCAATCTTCATGTGATGGTAGCCCTGGTTATTGTATGCGGTTGTTGCAAGAGTAACGTCACATGGCAATGACTCATTCATTCTCAACGTTATAGGCGTTAATTGCCAATGAGCATATACTGTCGTATTGCTGCTGCCTATGCGTGTGGTATTAGATACCTGATCTCCACCACTTGCCGCTGTAAACCATCCCAGGAATGTATAGCCGGATCTTGTTGGTGTCGGAAGTGCTCCATATGAACTGTTATAAGTTACATTTCGACTTCCTTCTGACACATTTCCGCCATTCGCATTGAAATACAAGGTGTATGTGTTTATGCTCCAGTGTGCATATATGGTTGTATCCGATGCTCCCATATGCGTTCCAGATGATACCTGGTTGCCGCCACTTGCTGCCGTAAACCATCCCAGGAATGTATAGCCGGTTGCTGTAGGTGTTGGGAGACTTCCATATGTACTGTCGTAAGTTACACTCCGGCTTCCCTCAGATACACTTCCGCCGTTTGCATTGAAATACAGAGTATACCAATTTGCGGTCCAATGCGCATATATGGTCGTATCCGATGCCGCCATTACCGTATTTGCTGATACTTGAGTTCCGCCGGAAGGTGCATTATACCATCCCGCGAATGTACATCCAGCACGCGTTGGCGTCGGTAATGTACCGTATGTTGTACCGTATGTTACTTTTCTCGATGCTTCAGATACACTGCCACCGTTCGCATTGAAGGACAAGGTATATTTGTTTGCACCCCAAACCGGAGACAAATTCGTATCCTGTGTCAGTGTAATTGTATGGATTCCACCGGTCCATGTGTTTGCCGTATATCCACCCTTTGTGAGTCCGGTCGGAAGAGTAACTGCCGTGTTCGCCTTTATATATGCCGAATTAGAAGTATAGTTAGTAGCGCCGTCAGCATTCAATGCTAACAAATAGTACGCCCGTTGCTCTACTGCTACATTTCCGGCATTATCCTTTATAGCAAGGTACCATATGCCGCTACCATTTACTGTTACGGATGTTGTTGAACCATAGGTTACATTTTCCCGTTCCGGATTCTTTTGTCCGATATAATATCCCGCAATGCCGCTTCCGGTTTCTACTACATTTTCAAAGGATAAGGCTCCACTATATCCAATGGATCCCGGCGTAGCTTTCACCGTAAAGGTAGGCTTGATATTGTCTACGAAGCATGGGTATATCTCCGTATCTTCATCTGCTGTCATTGTGGTAAATAAAGTTCCTGTATCGGTTGGATCCTGTGTTGCACTCCAGCCCATAAAAGCATAGCCCGATTTATCCGGGATAGGAAGATATACCGAAGTCCCTTTTTCGATTACGACACAGCCTGGGTTTACTGATTCGCCTGATTTTAAACCGAAAGAAATCTTGCAATAATCTTTCGATTTTACTGTGATATTTCCGGCTGCATCTTTAACTGCAAAGTACCAGGTCCCGCTTGCTGTAACTGATCCGGAAAAGGTATCTGCTGTAGAATCTGAAAATGCCACGTCCGTTTGCTGCGGATCCTGCTGTCCTACATAGTAACCGACAACACCGGATCCGTCGTCTCTACCATAAAGAGTCACTGTTTGCTTTTCCGCGACGTCCGAGGTAGAAACAACACTCAATGTTGGAGCGATATTATCCGCCCACTTTGCATAATAGGTCTGTCCATCGACTAAGTTGTCAACGGATAAAACCTGATCGTTGTCATCATACCAGTCCACAAATTTCCATCCTTTTCGGGACGGCATCATATAAACTGTATCTCTCGCATTTTCCAACTCAAACTCATATTTGCCGCCATTGCGAGATGTAGCCGAGCATACGATGCTGTTCACGGAAGGAGATGTACCATCATTCGTATTTAACGTTATGGTACATAATCCAATTTTTTTGATACTGAATCTGCACCGCCTTTGTGATAGGTAATGTAGAAATGTCCGTCCTTATATTCGATAGAGCAGTCATTCAACTGTCCATTGATATCGTCAAGAGAACTCTGAACACTTGCTTTTGTGCTGGATAAATCTGTCGTAAGGTTTGCAATTTGTCCTGCAAGGGTTGTTCTTAAGTTATTTACCGCAGTATCAGTATAGTCCTTTCTGTTCTGGATCTCGTCTGCCAGGTCTGACTTTATATCGGAAATGGCATAGTTTGTTGACGACTGCAAATCACCATACTTATTGTTTATAAGTTCTGTCAACTGGTTTTTCTGGTCATTTGTATAGTCATTGCTCGCCGATATTTGAGAAAGCAAGTCACTGATCGTGATATTCCCATCCGCATCCCCATACAGATTGTCGATTGCAGAGTTCAAAGCATCTGCATTGCTGTTGGCGCTGGACGTGATTGAATTCTGCAGCTCTGTTACCTTTTTCGTAAGCTCTGTTGTGGTAGATGCTTCCAAAGAATTGATCAAATCAGAATATTCTTTCTTCTGGCTGTCTAACAAATCGGTATTTGCTTCGATCTGTGCGGTAAGGCTTGTCTTTACCTCTTTGACCTGATCTTTCGTGATCTGTGTGAGCTGTGCCACAATATCGGTGATATCCGCAGACAGGTTTTTGATCTCATTATTTACGGTTGTAAAGCTTGTGGATGTCTCCGACTTATAATCGTTTAATACGTTTGACAGGTTTTTGATGGAAGAATCCAGATCTCTTGTGTTTTCATCAATCTTGGTATTCAGATCCTGTGCCGTATTATTTATTTTTGAGTCCAGATCATTTGTTTTCTGCTCCAGATTGTCTACAGTTGAAGTATTGCTCGCCACATCAGAAACCCTTGTGATGTCAACGTTGAGCGAACTTAACTTATTCTGGATGTTTGTGATAAGCGCATCATAAGCGGCTTTGTTTGCTGCATACTCATTTGAAATTCTTGTGAGCGAATTTCTCAGATCCTCAACATCGTTGTTATAAATCTGATACTCGGCAGTAATTGCCGGAACGATTTGATTTGTGATGTAATTACGGAACTCGTCCGTAAGTTCAAATTGCTGCGTTGTGTCATTCGTGCTGGACAGATTGTATGCCGTCATTTCGGTAGCTACCGCATTTGATACAAACTGACGGATTTCTTTCCAGTTTTTTTCATTGATTTCCGATTCCGGGATGGAATTTAAAACACCGGAAGTGATTTCTGCGGTTACAGCGGTCATATCATCTTCCGTAACATATCCCAGACTGTTTGCCTGTTCTAAATAATTTGCAAGATATGATTCGATCTGATCCTGAAAGACGCTGCTTACATCACCATAATTAACATCGTCGGTGTAAGTATCGCTGGATACGACCTTATCACGAAAAAGATTTGCCGGGTTGCCGACAAGCAATATTGTGGCGATGAGCGCGGCGACAATTACTATCGCCACACAAAGCACAATCTGCTTTTTGCTGACTTTGAGTTTCATAATTTCCTCCTTTTGTGAAAATTTAATTGCTTCATTTCGTGAATTATACCATATAAATGCATATAACACAATATTATACACTTATACCGGCTTTGGACATGAAAAACCGTCGGCTCTTTGGTTGCCTGTTCGGCAAGCATGAAAGTCGACGGTTATAGGGTGAGCGACTATACTATTTGTAAAAAACATGGTGTCCTATGATTTTGTAAGGTTCACGTCCGTTCCATGATTCGGTCCGTGGATCATTCACATACTCCGAACTTTCTGTAACCTCCATTTCATTCTCATCGGTTTTTTCTGACATATCTGTCGAAGACCCGATCGTAGGATTTCTGAACCACATTACCGAATCATCTCCCAAAATACTGAGATTTCCATCCAACACCATTTTCACAACTTTAATTTCTGCTTCGGCAGGAACCATATCAGCTATTTCCTCGTTATACGAGAACTGTCCGTCCTGATAGATTACTTCTCTAGCTGTGTTGGGATAGGTTTCACTCAAGATACGATTTTTTATTACTTCTGCAACCGCAATCCATCCATTTGTTCCCTCTCCTCTTGCTTCATGCCATACAGTTTGCGCTATAAGATACAGATCTTCGTCGGAATAATCCATACTTGAGGCAACATCGACTGATGTTTCCGGCATCAAAACTTCATCGTTTATCGTTGGTACCCTATAGAAAAGGGAAAAATTTGGTTTTGATATGGATACGGTTTGATCACTGGCATTACAATGTATATAATATCCATTGCCAATATATATGCCAACGTGGTTGATCGTCTCCCCGGTATTCAAGATGCCCAGGTCTCCGATCTGAAGATCACTCTGCGGAATGGCTTCACATGTATGCATTATCATATCAGTTGACAATAGTTGCTGCCACGTCGCTTCACTATATCCAGCGGTCCGGAATACCCATTGCACGAATCCGGAGCAATCAAGCCCTTTCTGCTCTCCATTTTCAAAAGTATACCAGGATGTATCATAACCACTTTTAGTAGATTTTCCACCCCATTGATACGGAACTCTTCCTATTAAAAAGGAGGCGACTTTAATGACGCATAATCTATTCCCTGTGACGCACTCAAATGCATTCTGAAGTTGTTCAGCCTGGTCATCGCTTAAAAGATCTGTTTCCCATTGCGTTTGCACAAATATGCTTTGCTCCAGGTTGGTTTCATCTATTCCACTTATGATTATCTTATCAAGACGTGATTCATATTCCTCTTCTATGTCTGCATATGCTATGCCAGCGTCCGCAAACAAGGTCTCCGGATCCTTTACGGATAGCGTGACCTGTCCATATGTTACTGGTTCTGTATCTAATATTATGCTTTGTGTCCCATTTTCTTCAAAATATCCGTCACTTCGTTGCACATAAACCGGATATTCTCCATCAGTAACGATATAATAGGTCCCTTGCTTTTCATACAATCCATTTTCTGTTTCCACATATTTATCCGATTTAAGTGGCTGCGGCATTTCTACGCTACTTTCTGAAACATCATAGTTCAAAAAATCAATATCAGCAATGGTCTTCTTACTATGGTTCATCAATGTACATACAGCTGCAATCGTCTTTTGGTAGTCAAGATCCGAATATGGATTTCCATTGTCATAAAAGGATTCCATTGTGAGTGTATAATTCCATCCGCTTTCCTGAATGTCGGATTCAAGACTGTTTCTGGTATCATTATATTCTTGGTTCAGCAGTTCTTCCAGTAGCAATGTTGTATGCAGAACATTATCACTTAACTCTGTGTCCCTTGCCTGTACGCAAAGAGTGCTGTTTAAGCTTACAATAATTCCAACAACCAAGCTTATAGCTCTTATTGTTTTTTTCATGTGTATCTCACCTTTCTCGCGTGATCAAAACCATCTGTTTTACCTTATAAAAGAAATGCCTATCGCATATAGCGATAGACATTTCCTCATGAGAATATAAAATGCTGTTGCATCATAAATTATAACATTGCATTATTTTGTTGGCAAGTGAAATATACCTTCAAAATACGCTGTGCGCATTTATGCATTTACCAAAAGGCACCTTGCAATGCCTTTTCTCGGCGTCATCGCCCCTTAATCAAGTGTATTATACCATTGTTATACTTGTGTGTAAAGGTGTACATTTATAAAGATTTTTAAATCGCTTGACAAATGTACTTATATGGTGTATTCTATACATAGAATATAGCTACATTAAAGGTGCGGCTTATATTTGCCTTACAAAGGGAGAGCGGTTTTGCCACCGTTCTCCCCGCTTTCTTTTTTACGTTTTTCTCTAAGTTAAAAATCACATTAAGGTCTTTATGTAAAATATTTCCCATGCTTTTCTTTTTCTATATCCCGACATACGCAAAAGACTCCGGCAGACACATCTGTTCTTCTACAGACAGGTCATCGCCGAAGTCTTCTATAAGCAATGCAATATGCATCTTAAGCTACGCACAAACAGGCATTATGAAAAGAGATGTGCTAACAGTCTGGCAACCAGGAACATAGTGCAAAATGTTGCCAGTGCGGTAAAACCGCAACCACTCTTAACCTGTTTCGATCTGCTTCCTTTTCCTGCATACACTGCTTTCTTTGGATTCTTAGGATCGTAATATACAGTAATATAATTAGGCGGTGTCTTTGTAGCACTACTTTCAAAAGACAATACTATATCATATTTTCTGTTTCCCACCACATATTCATATACATTCTTTTCAATCAAAATTCCTTCATAATTTGTCGATTTGCGAACTGATTTCGTCTTAACCAGCGTTCCTGTCGCTTTACAACCATTTTTTTGTGCTTTCTCTATAAAACGCTGTGCTCTTGATTTCCCCCAAATTACCCATCTTAAAATTCCATAAATAAAAACGATCAAACCGCATATAACGATAATCCCGCCCTGCGCCGTCTCTGACATCTTCCCATTTTCTCCTTACTTCTCTGTTAATTTTATTTCTATGTATTTCCCAGTGTCACTTCCGTCATGCACTGATCTAGCTCCATGTGGGTCATAGTAATCCTGCGATGTGCTGTCGGAAAGAGCACTACTTAATGGTCTTACATCAATTTTAAATGATTGATCTGGTTCCATATGTGTCCAGAACAGGATCCATCCACTGTGCAGCGTTCCTCTTTCTCTTACGCCGGAGTCGTAATATTCTTCGTCTATCTTATGTGTTTCCTGCCAATTTCCCTCATATTCTCGGTCGGCTATCGTTGTATTCATTTCACTTGATAGACTGTACAGCTCCCCATATGTCCACGTCTGCTTTGTATCTTCATCATCCACGGTGTTAATATTGTTATCGCCTACAGCATAATAGAACAATACGGTGCTGTCTAAATTAGGATAGCATGTGGGGCATTCTGAAAAATCAGATGGGAAATATATTTCATACTTAACTACATTCCATTGTGTCTTCCCGTCTTCATCCATGTCAACCTTGTTTAACCCAATCGTGTCATTTGTCCAACTGGATTCCCATCCCTGTATATGCTCTCTATAGTATTCCTTTGACTCTTTATTGCCAAGAACATCGGTAATTCGGATGTATGCTTTTCCATATGTGTCGCTTTCATGTTCGTATTCTTCATCATCGCTGACTCCACACTTTACTTCCACCCATTCCCCTAAGTGTGCCGGATCATCATACGTCGCATTTACAACCTGGTCTTCCGCTACTAAGTCTTCTGTTTGACTTTCCTCCGGCATATCTTCTGCTGCAGCTTCCTTTTCGATGAAGATGTCTGTCTTGTTTGGCGCGGTCTGCTCTGCCGCAGTTCCTCCAGTATCAGATTCTAATGCGGACTTTCCACACCCACCTACGGTAGCAATTGCAATGCATGTCAATGTTAATAATGTTACGACTTTCCTTTTCATTTTTGTTCTCCTTTGTTATTCCAGTAATTGATCCAATCTTCCATATGAGGTTCTTTGATTTTGCGCAACCATTTATCGAATGTAGTTATTGTAGGACATTTGCGCGGTATTATTATTATTTGTGCGCATAGTGTAAGACAAAAAATAACTGCCATTATAGCAGTTGGTATAACCGGATACCAAACATATAGTGGTGGTTCTTTATAAAGTGACAAGCAAGTATCCAAAATATGGTCAGTTATTAAAAGTGAAGGACCAGTTAAAAGTAGTAACTCCCACATTCCAATAACGAAAGAAGTTAATGTGATCATACAACGTTTTTTGTTTTCAACCGCAAGTTTTTCTGCCATCCATTCATAATCAGTCCCTGCCGCTTGATCAGATGCCCACCTTATTTTAAATGGCTCAATTGTTTGTGCTTTACCCCATTTTTGAAGCGCAGTGAACACACACATCAACACTGCTTCAAAAACTAATAGGTATATCACCATTTCCATATTATTTTTCTCCTTGTAATTATTTTTATAGTGCTTTATGATTAAAAAATGATGGAAGTTTTTAAACTTCCATCAAACATATCGTTTATTTTTAAACGGTAGCTATTACGCACCAGTTCTTTGATGGTTTTTCAGGCAATGGTTTCGTTGATAATAATCCTCGGTTGGAATCTTCTTTGGGTTTTACACTGTCATCATAATCAGCAATAACTTTCCGCATTGCCTTGCATAATTCCATTACGCCGTCCGCCTTTGCCTCGATCTCCAACTTATGTTCTGCCTTTGCATTAAGAGATTGCTTCATCGCTTCCTGCTCTGCGTGCAAAACAAGTTGTTTAATCTGCTCTACTAATTCTTCTTCTCTCATACACTTCTCCTCCTTCACTGAATGTAGCCCAGAATGTCTACCCTTACAATGGTCTCCGGATTATTTGGTTCAAACGCATATTCGACCATCAGTCGAACCTTTTGGTTTTTGGCTGTTTTGATTCCAAAGACCTGCTCATATGCTGCTGCATCTCCACCCCGGACCGTTATTTCTACAACACCCCGGAGATAATATAAAATGTCATTATAGACAAGGCTGCTGTCCGTAATAAAAGCGGCTGTTACTTCCAGCTTATTATCTACATACGCCTCCAGTATGGAATTGATCATTTCATCTGTATAGGCGCCGAACATATACTCGTCTCCGGCAAAATACTCCGATAAGTCTGCTGTAAAAGCATCCTGATCCGAAAGGATATCCGTATAGTTGTTGCCGAATAAGGTGCCTGTACATGCTGTGGCTGTATCAATGTACGCCTGTGCATCACTGCTTTTCTTACTAAGCGTATCCGAAAAATCCTTATTCGATATGTAATATTCCGTTTTCTGGAACGGAACATCATACAGTTCGATTGGAACATCTGCCCCACTGTATGTGGTTTCTAAAAGATAAGTCGTATCTTTAATGTCTGTCTTATCTGATGTGATAATTTCGGATTTATCAACTCCAAGTTTGGACAACGATGCCACTTTTTCCGTTGTCGAACCCCCGCAACCACTCAGCAGCAGTGCTACGCTTACCATTCCTGCTATGATTTTCTTTTTTTTCATCACTCTTTTGGTATTCTTCCTTTCTTAAATAAGTGTATTATACCATATATACACCTATGTGTAAAGCATCTGTCGAACGTATGATTTTGGGAAATATGTTTTCTGGACACCACTCTTCCAGCATATGACGCATTAAACAATAAGAATGCGTCATATGCCGATATTTTCACAAAGCAAAAAGCCGCATCCCCAGCTTCCATTGGACATGTGACTCTTTATGCTCCGCCGCATGTATTGCCGGCTGGGATCATAGTCGTTTGCATAAATCATTTCTGTTCTTAATTTCTACGCCGCCAACAAACGTCACGAGAAAACTTTGGGCGGGGATCCGTCGGCAGAATGTTCAACTTAGCTGCCAATAGGAACACATTCTTTGCACATTCCATTTTCATCTTCCTCACAATCCTTTTTGCACGATTTTAGTTTTAAACAATTAAAGCATTGGTTAAAACGTTCTGCTTCATGCGGATTTTCCTTAAGATATTTTAATAACCGTTCCATATTGTTCTGTTTTAAAATGTCGGCAGCACTCATTTTTTACCTTACCTCCCTTTATCCAGCTCACTCTTAATACTGGTTTTCTCCTCAATAAATTCGCAGCTTAACAGTCTTACTGACACCAACATTGCCATTAAGTCTGATGCACTGTCAATCTCAACATCATAACTCATTCCCGTTTCATCGAACATTGTAATCATGCAATAATCGTCACAATCTTCACAATCCGAAAGCACTTTAAGAAACGGATTTGATTCATCTGTTTCATGATAAAATGCACCTTCTACTTCAGCTTCCAAATCACAAATAAAACCATACATCGGAATATTATTTGATTCATACTCGATTACTATTCTTCGGGTATAACACCCACAAGTGAAAAGCAGCTCATACTCGCATTTATGATGACCATTCATACAAATATCATAATCAACATAGTCTTCCGTCTCCGTGGGTCTGTTCTTACTGCTCTCTTTGATGTTATACATTACAAAGTAATCAACGACCTGTTTCTCTGTATTCTCTGATCTGTTATATATATTCCTATGCTTTTCAAAAAGGTTGCATTTCTCCCTGTACTGATCAAAGTATTTCGTATTTCCTGCTTCTATGTCCCTTTTGAAAAAGGACTCATACTCCCCAGTGGATATGTCATATCGACCAATGCACTCCCCATATGTATCTGGAACGGCATTTCCCTTTAATGTCAATTTTATTTCATTCTCCAATACTTCTAAGCCTTTACTTTTTAAATCTTCTACTGCAATCGCAGTAAGTTTCTTTTTCATCTTCTACCTCCATAATTTATCAGTTAAAGTTCAGTTTAAGTAGGTTCTTGATCCGCTAATAATAACTCATTTTCTTCAATCCTTACATCTTCTACAGGATAAATATCTCCCCAATCATTTCTGATATATACTTCTGAATCAAGAGTCAAACAACCACTATTCAGATTTTCTTGTATACAATTTAATAGCTTTGATATTTTCATAAACACTCTCCTAAACTTCTAAATTTCCTAACTAAATCTTTTTACGGTTTGTCTTGTTTGCTCTAATCGTAAGGAGCAATAACCTGTAATTGTTTTTGGCTTTTCACATTCTTCTAACGGCTTGTATTCTACCGAAATCCCGTCAATTTCAGCTATTGCTTTGATAGGGTGGTTCAAACCACAATAATATCCAATTCCAAGTAATTTCTTTTGCAACGCTTGGCATCCTTTACATTTTTTCTTCATTTAAGTTCCTTCTTCTGTTTTTCCATTGCTGACGTGCATTCTTTCACAGTGCCGATTGCTCGGTACTGTTCAATCTCCGTCTTTAGTTCATCAGTGCTTAAAATTCTCCTTTCTTAATCATCTTCTTTTAATTTCCATTCTTCTTTGTATTGTCCAAGTTCGATATGAATATCCCCATAGCAACCATCAACCCTTAACTCATATCCATATTCATTATTACAATAATCAGTGACTTTCATTTCCTCCCATTCGTCAGATATTGGTAATCGAACCAATATAGTTTCTCCAATTTTGGGGCGTGGGATGGAATCATATACAGATAATTTTTCATCCAAAAGTTTTTGTGCCTCTTCTGCCGATATTTCAATGAATTCATGGTTTATACATTTAATCCATAATAATTTCATTTTTCCACAAAAGATGTCGCTGTCGTGTGCTCGCATTGAATTTGCACATGCAAACACAAAATCCTTATCATTTATGGGTTTCAGAAACACGAATGATTCTGGCATACTATCAGTCCATATACCATAATGCCATCCTTGATATTTCCCCAATATTTTAAACCCGTGACCATACTGCTTGAATTTATATGCCATACAATTTACCCTCCATGATTTTTGCAACTAAAGGTACAATTTATCGTATTTATTTTTACAAGGCGTGATTATTTCAGCAATTCTATTGTTTTTCCATTGCTGACTTACATTCTTTCACAGTGCCGATTGCTCGGTACTGTTCAATCTCCGTTTCCAATTCCTCAATGTATTCATCTTTGTGGTCGCTTTCATAAATACTCTCCTAAACTTCTAATTTATCGTTCCAATTTCCTCTTCGCTGAAAATCTCTTCTACATCAGCACAATTTATTTCTATTATTTCTCCATTATTTTGCTTTATCGAGAATGTATTTTTGTTTGAGTTCACTTTGTACAGCGTACCTATAAAACACTTTTCATTTCTCAAAACTTTACACTTTTGTCCAATATAAATTGCATAATCAAAGTCGCTGTCTGAGCAATAACTAATAAAGCCTTCTCCGTCTATGAAGAATGTATCTACACTTCTGACCATATATTCTATTTCTCCTTAAATTCTAATTTGATTCCTCCATTAAAGCCTTATTCCTCTGTCAATTCAGCATATATTTCGTCCTGCAAGGTTTCCTTGTCATTATCTTTAATCATCGCAATTACAAGCTCCTTGTTATCTACAAGGTATTCTGCAATTACTTCTGCAATTTCATATGCGTTCATGTTGCCGCCCTCCTTAAATCTAGGCAAACCGGAGCTGTCCGGTCTGCTCTGCTTTAATCTTCATATTTGGTGTCCGCTCCGCCACGCATAACTCTGGCAAATTCGCTCTGACTAATGCCGCAGGGATTGGTGGACATACTGCGTTACCGCATCGCCGCACCTGCTCGCTTCTCGGGTATGTCTTCCCTGTATAATCATGGTCAATGATGTAGTCGTCCGGGAATCCCTGACATCCATATAGTTCCCGTGGCTCAAGCATTCGCAAGCCGATGTCCACAATCTGATAATCTACACCCTCAATCGTCACTAATCCGAATCTATCCCGTGCAGTTACCGTGTCAAGTGGCTCCTTAATATCCTGTCCGGTTCCCTGCCCGTAGTATTTAATCAGAAATGCCCTGACCTCTCCAAAGTGTCCGTCACCGGCTGTAATCGTTGGTAATGGCTGTCGGATATCTTTTCCGTCACAATGATTGTTCATCTGGATCAGATTAGCAGTAACAACGCTGTTATGGTCCCATGAGGTAACTGTCGGCAATGGGTTCTCTAATGTTTCTCCTGCTCCTTTGTAGCCGCCATCATAAAATTTATGCAGGAATGATGTGACCAGCCCATATCGATTAGAGCCATCTACAGTCATGATGGGTGCTTCAATACTCTGCCCTCTTACTTCGTCCTTTGCTGTTTCTGAATGGTATTGGATAAGCGTCGGGCTAATAAGGCATTGTTGATTACCTGTGGTGATCGTATGTATCGGATCTTTGCAGTTTCCACCCGGATGATTCGTTGTATTTGTCCCCATATAAGGTGCTAACGTCGGCTCCACAATTCCATACCCATGCTTTCCAGTGATGGTCGGCATTGGCTTCCGAATATCGTTCGGTCTGCGCTCTCCACCATGATTACATTGGATAATAAACGGCTCCGGATTGTCGAGGACGAACTTTTTTAATCCTCTTGCGATCCTTTCCATTGTCTTTTGTGCCAGCGGTCTTACTGCCCGGATCCCGTATTTCTCTTTGATTTCCTCGGACGTATCAAAAATGGACGGACATGGAAGAGAAAAGTCAAGCTGCGTGTATGCTCCCACATACGGTTTCAGCAGTCCAGCCTTTACCTCTTCACTCTCTGCCGGTGCGTGTGTCGGCTCTGGAAAAACTATCGGTTCGCCATCACACCGCGCGATCATAAAAAATCTCTTACGCATGGTTGGTGCGCCGTAATCTGCAGCAACCAACTCTCGAAATTGCACCTCATATCCCAAACCTGTAAGCTGTTGCACAAACTTTTCAAACGTCTTTCCCTGCTTTGCCTTGATTGGATGATGCCGCCGCCCAAGTGGTCCCCAGGTTTTAAATTCCTCCACATTCTCCAACATGATGACCCTCGGTCGCACCAGCCCCGCCCACCGGCAGGCTACCCACGCAAGACCGCGGATGTTTTTATCCTTTGGCTTTCCACCTTTTGCCTTACTGAAATGCTTACAGTCCGGGCTAAACCAAGCAAGAGCCACCGGATGACCGCCGCAGGCTTTTACCGGATCCACCGCCCACACATTTTCACAGTAGTGCTTGGTATTCGGATGATTCGCCTTGTGCATCCGGATGGCTTCCGGATCATGGTTGATTGCAATGTCAACACTGTATCCGGTCGCCAGTTCTATACCGGTGGAAGCGCCGCCCCCGCCGGCAAAATTGTCTATGATCAGTTCTCCGTTAATCATGGCAGCACCTCCACATAATCCCAATCTTTCTTATATCCTCTTAGCGAAACATGCCATCCTCCGCTATTTTCCACGTCCAAATAATCATCCGATGGTTGCCTGTCAGTAAACACGATGTGAAAGAAATCATGACCGCAGTGTCCATCTACCACACACGCGTAATCCTTATTTTTATAGTGAAATATTAGATTTGTGCCTATATCCGGTTTCGTATCACACATTTCTTTAAGCAGCCCGTCAAACAAACTTAATTGTCCTGGGCACTCATAATTGAATTTGTCTAAATCGCTCATTTTCTTCCAAAGGAACCCAACTCGCCTTTTACCCGGATAGGTTCCGCTCCTTTTTGTAATCATTTCAAAATGTCAAACAAACTTATCTGTCCTGCCACATTGTCGCTTTGCATCCACCACAGATACACTTCTTCGCCGCAAGACCACTTTGTTTTCTTGCCCTTTTCTTTCCGGGCATTAAGCATCTTGTCGAAAGCCCTTATGTATGCCGTTTTGTATTTTGGGATATCGTAAATTTCACGTTCTCTTTGGCATTTCTTAGCCAATGGACACGCGATACATCCGATTCTTTCATATCCCCATGAATACATTTCACATACCGGAATTTTTTCGCCGCTGACAACGTCCCAAATATCTTGCAACTTCCAATCAATAATTGGATTCACAACGGTCTTCGCTTTCATCTGGCAACTCTCAAATAATCGCCGCGTATCATCATTATCTGTAATGAGCATCTTTTCATCAGATACGCCCACGCTTTTATCTGCGGTGTTTGCCAAGACTTCAAATGCGCTTCTATTGCTCCTTTTCTTACTTTCTTCCCACCGCACACCCGTTGCGATCATGCGGTTTGCGTTCCCACCCTCTTTCAATTCTGAACAACAATACCGGACAACTCTTGTCGGCGGCATCAATTTTTGTGGAATCAAATTCCACATGGTTACTCTCTGCCCGTTTCCCTTATCGTGATAGTCTATGGTGCATTTCACACCATTTAATTCCAATCTTCTAAAGGTTTCTCTTATGTGATAGACCGTTGGTGGGGCATCCACCGTTGTATGCGAGTTATGGACCTCAAACGGAACGCCGCTTTGTTCAAATACCCACAACAATACATCTGAATCCTTTCCACCGGAATACTCACAAACAAGCGGCTCTCCATAATGAGACAGCGACATTTCGCTTGCAAGTTTCACACGCTCTATTGATTTTTTAATGAAATCTTCCAACACGCCACACTACATTTATCCGTGCGGCAAATTTACAATCCGATCTATAGTCTCGGGAGTAATTACTGCTGACCATTGGTCTTGGATGGGGCGATACCTATGTAGTCTATCAACTGATTTCTACCTTTTCTCATGCAAACCGAGACATTTCATTCTCACGTTTATCAATTTTTACAACCCCGATTCTGATTCGGGGAAACCTCGTTTCACGAGGATAAGTGTTATTCCTTTCTCTCTAAAATTTCATCTAAGCAGGCATTCCAACCTGCGTCGAATTTTCCATTGTCACAATGCTCTGGATGATCGGATCTCTCCGGCAGTTCCCTGAGCGGGCACCAATCCGGCTTTCCACCTTCCATAATCTGCTTATCCACGGTGTAAATAGTGCATATTCTATCTCCGACCAAATATTTTTTCAATTTACAAGCATTTAATCCTCGACAAAACACACATTTTTTGCATGATTCCGGCATGTCCATGACTAAAACTGCTTTAGCCATATTTTTTCACCTCCAACTAAGATAATTTATATCTGTCTCTCGATGCAGAACGAAACATCATAAAAAGCATTTCCGATAATGATTTTTCTCTACTTCTGCGTTTTGCTTTCTTGATTACGGTCAGCTCTCTCCAGTTATTCCGCCAAGTGCTTTCTGTTGGCACAATCACGCCAACAAAATATGGGATTTCTTTTGATACCGCTGCATATACTTCCTCCGGCATTACAAGATAGTTGTAGTCACCGATGAAATTTAAACCATGTCCCGAATGAAAATCCTCAACAGAAGATTTTATCTCGTAACAATAAAAGTCCCCTTTCTCAATCCCAGAGACTGTATTATTCACAGGCTTAAACCGCATGTAATCCACTCTGATTGCGTGTCCTGTGGCATAATCAAACGTGACTTCTTTAGCCATATAAATTCTTGTGTCGTTTTTGGGATTTATATATCTTTCAAGCGCTAAAGAAAGTTCTTTCGTAATTTCTGGTCGTTTGCTCATATTTCCTCCGTGGTGATGTTTTTAATCAAATAAGAAACTTCAGATAACATAACGTTATGAATGTCGCAATACACTTCCGCCGGCATCATTGTATTGAGCAAATAATTTTTCCCATGCTCCACATCTGTGCCGCTCCAATAGTGTGAAATAGTCATTTTTACAGCCATCCAAATATCTTTTCTTGGCATCTTCCTCAATATTTGTGATTACTATATTCTGTTCACTGTCGCTTTTGTTATGCTGCGTTGTTATTCTATATGTCATATGTCTACCTCTAATTTACTTATGGTTTCTCACACCGTTCAAATCCGATCACCCACACCCACGGGTTAGCATCCCAACTGTAGCGGTCAAGATCGGATTTTTTGATGGTGCTATTCCACAGATCTGCAAATCCATCAACTTCGTTATAGCCCTCATCCGGACAAGCATCACATCCAAATGTGGCATTACATCCTCTGCAATTTGATGGATATATTCCCTCTGCAATGCATCCATCTTCTGTGATTTTCTGCAACCGTTCCACTCTTACATCTGTAACCTTAAGCCAGATACGCGCCGCTTCTTTCGGCATGCGGATGGATGGGTGCCACTTTGCATCTCCACTTATTTCATCTGTTGCTCGATACATATAGCAACCGCAAACTTTATCCAAAACGCTTTTTTGTGGTTCTTTTGGGCAACTTCCGCTTTCGTCCCCTTCACAATTCCAACATTCAAAGCGCTCCCATGTTTCACGCACATAAAGGATATCTCTCGGCTCGCAAGGCAACTTAAAGAATTTCTCTCCATACCCATCTGCAAATGTACCTCTACACGATATGCACCCTTTAGGTGTAAAAGCGGTATATCCCCATTTCGCATCATTTGGAATGAATCCTTTTACAATTCGTCTGGTACAACTCTTTCTACCTTCCAAATTTGCCCGAACCATTTCCGTATTGAATAAAATCGGCAATACCCTACTCATCCTCCGCTTCCTCCGTTTCTTCCTCATAGCAGCAATACACAATCGGATTGCTCGCATCACAGTCACAGTTATTCCAGTCGATATCTTCTAATGCTCTATCTTTCGCAATCTGAATGGCTTCCGCTTCTGTATCAGCTTCAATGTCATCATAGTCAATCGTTAATTGCAAACCTACGCTCGCATTCCACTTAGCCATCTACTCCACCACCTTCCACGATCTCGATTGCATGCGCATAACTTCTTGCTTTTTCTTTCCCAAGATCCCTGTCGTAGGAATGTTCCCAAAACTTCCGTTCATTCTCCAACTGCTCTACAACCTTGTCCGGGTTGTAGGCAGTCGGCTGCTGTCTTCGTAGGTAAGAATTTTTGCATTTATCGGATGCGGGTTGTCTGGCTCTTTTAATTGTCGTTCCAGTTCTTCCGTTACGTTCTCAAGAGAAAACTCTCTGCCGAACATATCCGTAAGGCGTTTTTCTAATGCTCGGTACTGTTGTACCTCCGCTTCCAACTCCTCGATATATTCATCTTTATGGTCGCAATTATGGCAAATCTGAGTCGAAGTGTTCGCAAATTCGTTTTTAATATTAGGGTTGATTACTGATGTGTGCCAGCGCTGTACCTCTTCCAGTGCCTTGATTGCTACTTCACATGACTGAATTTCTTTTTTGCAGTTCTCCAAATTACTGTAATATTCACCCAGGCTCTTTTTTCTAACTGCAAACACTTTTGGAGAGATCAATAATAATTCAGCTAAAACTTTTTTTGACTGCTCCATAGCATTTTGGATAAAAACTTTCGCTTCATTCTCCGTCATCTTTCTACCTCTACTAAATAAATTTCAGTTTAACTTGTTATATAATCAAATATATTCATTTGCTCTGGCTCCTTGGCTTTAATCACCAATGGCTTGCCTGTTATGAATTTGAACGATTTTAGCATTGCTTTTTCTCTTTTTTCATCAGTGTCCCAACTTGTCGGAAAAATAATATCTCCATTTGGAATATATGCTCCTGTCGTGTCGCATTGGGCTTTTATATGTGCCAAATAGTTGCTTGTCATAATAAAGTCAATATATGTCTTTCCGTCGGCATAATATACTCCGTTCGCATACCCACGACCTTTTAGTGGGAAACCTTTATCTTTTACAAAGCCATCTTCTAAAAGAAAATCCGGTATTTCAATTTGATTTTTTGATTCACACTGGAATGTAGTGTAAAAATCTGTTGAGTTCCAGTAATCGTTCGTTGTAAAAAAATATGTATACTCCACTCCTCTTGACCATTTAAACCAACTTACCCCTTTAAATGGCAATTCTCTACCATTGCAGTAGGCTTTTTCTCCAAAATTACAGGGAATTGGTATTTTCATATATACTTATTTCACTCCACTAAATTCTAATTTATTTTTAGTTATTTCCAAAATGGAAACCGTACTCATTCTTCATCGCTCCAATCCAATTTCCAACCACACCACCGGCAGTATTCGTCTCCATAACGCACATCACTCCCGCAATTCTTGCATTCGTAATCTGTTCCGCCAAAAGTTCCAAGTACAGCAGTAGGCTTTTCATCCGTCTGTTTTTCCACCGCCGCCCGGCACTCTTCTAAAGTCCCAATTTTACGATATTGCCGCCAGTCGCTTAACGCTTCAGCAAAATCTTTCTTCATCTCCTGCAATTCTTCCGGCGTGCCGATTGCTCGGTACTGCTGCACCTCTTCCAGTGCCTTGATTGCAATCTTAATAGCATCGTTCTGGCAGTGGTCGCACCCTACAGCTCCGTACAAATCGCACTCCTCGCATACCTCGCTATGTGATTCACTATCCGCTTTTAGACAATACACTGCTTCATTCTCCGTCATTGTTACTTTTTTCATAGTGTTATCCGTAGACTGTTCAGCTAATCTCTCCAAGTCATTGATGCTTCTTTTGGTTATCCGGGAAAATTCTGCATTGACTTCCCTTACGATCATATCGAAACTTTCTTTGTTTTTCTGGCTTTTAGACCCGCAGTTTCTTCGTCCCTGATTGTTCACGATTTAATATCCTCCCTCATGCTCACTCAGCCACTCTTTCAGCTGCACCTGTGCTCTGGCAAAGCACAGCTCCATGTCACAATCCGATACATTTACGATCACAAGATCTTTTCCGTTCTCTCCGCGCCCGCTTCTGTAAATATAAATTCCCCAATCAGCAACCTTGTTGTATGCAATGCTTAGATGTAACTTATATTTGTATGCAACCTTGTCAAAAAATCTCAAGAAATCACTCATGACTGCCCTCCATTTCTTTCAGCTTCGCTTCGGCTTCCGCTCTTGTTAAAAACCAAGTAACTCCATAGCTTGTATCAAGTAAAATTCTTCCGGTTCCATACTCTAAATCGGAATCACATTCCATATACCATCCATTTTTTCTGAATGTTATTCTGTCTACTGTTTGGTAAAATACTCGGTTCTCTTCCCCGTGTCCATCCAATAAATTTAAACGGAAATTTTCCTCACTTGGAATGTAATATATATCTGTACCAATACCGCACGGCAACCGTAGACGCAATCCCTGTTCCTCGGCATCCTCATCGCGTTTCAGCTTTTCTCTTAAGTCTGCCATTGCCCACATATTACGGTAGAACATGGCAATCAGACCACGGACATCTGAAAACGGGTCTATCGTTAAATTGTCCAGTATTTCCTCGTCAAACTCTGCATCATCTACCGGCAATTCATCTTTTGTTAATGTGACCATGAGGTTTCTGGCGAAATCTCGTGCATCCATTTCCATCTCATAATCTCTATATCTGGCATTACCTTCGCTGTCTACATAGCAACTGTTATGTGCCAACTCAACCATTGACATATCAGCTACGCTTTTATTTGTCGTTAATCTCTCCATGCTATCCCTCGCTTTCTGCCCGAAGCCATTTAAGCCATCCTTTTTTGTTCCAAGTGCTTCCACCAAGTACGTCTTTCGTCACGGCATCAAACCATTTTGCCAGTTCCTCGTCCGTCATGCTTCGGATCCGGTCTGCATTGGTCTGTGGCTTCTTCTGATCTCTAAGAAACGCCCCAATTATAGGTATATCCCTGTCTGCAAAAGAGAGATGCTCACTACTTTTCCCGGAATAGATAATCAGCGGATTCGGTCTTCCAGCTTTACTGGCTCTTAATACCTCATAAGGATTGTTGGAAAGCTGAAGCAATTCCCATCCATCCTTAATCATCCATTTCTTTAGATCTTCCAACTTACTGATATGTAACACATTTCTTTTTGCCATTATTTTCCCTCACGCTCTATATGGTTCTGGCAGTGGCATCCACGCATTCACTATCAATTCTTCCTCAAGGCACGTTTCCGTGTCATCCCCTACATAGAAGTTGCCACCCTCATCTTTATTTCCCTCATATCTGCCAACTACAGGCAAAGAGAAGTTTTCAAATGACAGCAATATGTATTCTCCGCTCTTCGGAAGTCTCTCACTTACCGGAATCCACTGCCCAAACTCCGGCTTCCTTGCTACTGTTCTCATGCATTCCATCATTTTCCCTACTCCCTCCTATACCTTAACTGATACGGTACTTCTTTAAAGCTTTTCATGGCATTTTGGTTCGGATGTTTTGCTGGCATTGATCTTCTTTGCGTCATTTCACTAAAAATCCGCCGCTGCTCTTTACTGTCCTTATGCATACGCATATCTCCTTGTCTTTTGCAATATATAATTTAATTTCACATTATAAGTGTATTATACCACAACTATACCATTCGGTCAACTATTGCTAGCATAGATCTGCTTTAATTAAAGTGGAGATATTTTCCCAAAAACTGACAAAAAGAAAGAGTAAACACATAACGCAAATTGCATGTGTTTACTCTTATATTGATTCTTTATACCAATACGAATAGCCGGCTCTACACTTTTAAAATCGACTTGCGTTTGTGTACGCGTGTGCTTTCCATGGAAGTCTTTCTTTCCATAAAATCTTTTAAAGCTTTTTCACGAACCTGATCTAAATCCGAATGATCCGCATCTGAAAACCTAAGATGTTCCATTCGATCGCTGCGAATATCTCTCACATCAACAACACCTTTTCCCCAACAGCCTTCAAATGCAGTTATATTTGACATGTCTACATCAAGAGTCGCACATTTATCTTCGATTGAAGAGCACAAAGACATACGCAATTCAAACGTTGCTATATTCAATAGTGCATCAAGAGCTGCTCTTTGGTGTGCATGAAGTATAAAAAGGAAATGTACTCCGCATGTTGTCATATCATCAACAATGGTTTTCCACATAGAAAATTCCAGTGGAATATTGGAAAACTCATCGACTACTACAAGAATCTGTTTTTCAGTATGTTCCATCGCAGTAACTCGTGCTGTTTCCAATGCGTGACGCACTACCCTTTCAGATGAATAATCGGCAGCAGATATTGCATGCGGCGATCCTTTAATGTCTTTGGCGCTTCCCTCAAGCCCTATATAAACAAATCCAAAATCTTTAGGCGAATATTCTGCCATAAGATTCTTAAGTAACGCTTTAGCAAGCGAAGTCTTTCCAGTCCCGGTATTCCCAGTCAATAATGCATTGTTGCGTAATACATACGCTGATCGCTCGTCGCCAATGTGCAACATCAGCTCTTTGTTGTCTGCTTTCCGGTGCCGACCTGCGTGTAATTTTTTTAAATTCATTTTTTTCTGCCTCCAGTTTTATTTTCCTCAGTAACATGTTAGATTTAGCCTATGATTTTTCCACCTCCTCTTCACAATGTATAAATTAAATAACGAATAGAGCATCAAATAACATGCACTAGCATTTGACGCCCTAACGAACTGGGCATGCCGGATTTGAACCGGCGAAGTGCAGGAATCAAAATCCTGTGCCTTACCGCTTGGCGAATGCCCAATAATATTATGAAATTTCCATTCGATACCTACTTTCAGTAGGAATTGTTTGTTTGGTGGGTGGTTAGGAATATTTTCGTATCAGATATTTTCGTTTCCGTCAGTCATTAACTGATTCGGTGTTTCCCCAACTTCCGCTTTCACGCAAAGTCGAGAAATACTGTGCAATACCATTTCAACTACTTCTACTTTCGTTTCGGCAATACGCCACCATCTGCCTCGCCGGCTGTTTTTAACCAAATTTAAACTACACCAAACTTTCGGTCTCCTGCGCCGCAATCACGTCCCGATGAACCACCGGTTCCTCTTGTAGGACCTTAGCTGCGAAATTTGACCGAATGCTCGATGGGAGAATCGAACTCCCGTCTCCACCGTGAAAGGGTGGTATCTTAGCCGCTTGACTAATCGAGCGTTGCGGTTGTTACTTTTTATCCGGAAGCCAGGTACCATTTAACCGCTAAAATCATAACCGGGTTCTTACTGTTCTCCGCAAAAGCTCTGCTCGAATCCGAGGTGCCTTTGCAATCTCTCTAACCAAACTGGTTTAACGTCCGAAGTCAGGACAGTTTGTCTGAAGCCTCCTCCACCGGTGGAATGCGGTTTCATAGCGGTGCATACAGGAATCGAACCTGTACTGCATTTCTGCAGGACGACTTAGCAAGACGCTCCGCTACCATTACGGCAATGCACCATACGCCGTGTTAGGGATTTGAACCCCAGAGACTTTTACATCCAGACGGTTTTCAAAACCGCACCCTCGACCAACCGGACACACGGCAGAGTAATGGACCATTAGGGACTTGAACCCCAGACCATCCGGTTATGAGCCGGACGCTCTAACCAACTGAGCTAATGGTCCAATACGCAACACGCTTTTGTATTGTATAAGTGTATTATACCATAACTATACCATCCTGTCAATCTTTCTTTTACTCTCAAATGTCGAAAAAAGATGAGTGATATGTTTGCAAGGTAATTGCAATAGCCGTATTGCGTTTACCTTGCAAACCCCTCTCTATTCAAAACCGCATTTATTTAATTCTGAAATATGTTTTCTGTACGCTTCGCCTGTAAGACTTACCTTTTGCTCTTGTGGCGTATCTTTTTCAAAATGAATTGGCGTTTTGGCGTCGAAACCTCTTATTGTGTATGACGGTTCCAATAACTTACTAAGCTGATTCCATGTGGTGTCACCGAAAGCGTCATTTGTTTTGGATTTAAAATCGTCCTCGTTGTTTGATTCGACCAGCAGCGTAATAAATGCTAAATGTTCCATAATAAAAAATCTCCTTTCATACCAAACTGAATTTTTAAAGTTACCTAAATCTTTGATTTACGTTTCCAATGCAGAAGCTTTTACTTCCAGCCCAGTTCCGCGGCTCGTGCTCTGATAGCATCTAAAAGCAAGGTATCTGCTCTCATGTGGATTTGAATGGTCTCTGACATTTTTTCAAAAATGATAAATTCGTCGGGATCCACTTGCTCTTCATCAAAATGGATTTCTGACGGGAATTCTGTTTTTGTACCTGCATAAATGCATATATACTTTTCTATCTGATCATTTGATATGGACCGATACAGACCATAGGTCTTGAATAAGTACCTCTCTGTATGTGTTGGATGCTGATTTTTAAGAATTACCATCATGTAGCCCCCTTCTATGCTGTTTCTTTCGCAATCTTTTCTTCAAGTGCGTGCTGCTTCTTGCTGTTCCAATGTTCTTCAAAGTCTTTTATAGTACATAATTCAATTTCGTGAGTGCTCTCTTCTTCCCACAACTCTGTTTCTGCCATTACTCCAAGCCGTTCCCGTTCCCGGTCACTTAATCTGTAGATCCAATTCGGTATATGTGCTACACAGTTGCACTCCCGGATCTCTTTACACATAGGATGCGTATTGTATCCAACCTTTTTAAGTTCGGCAACATTGTGACCAGATACCCATACAAGAACATGGTACGGGTTAAGCCGCCGTATCTCATCAGCAAAGTACACCATGCGCTGATTTCTTGATAATGTTCTCTGTACTGTATTGTGATATTTTAATGCATCTGTCTTGGTCTCGTCATACCGGTCGCTTGTTGTGTCTATAGTTTCTACACCACTCATTTTTTCAAAATATTCTGCTGTGCTTTGAGCATTTACCTTCATAACGATCCATGTTGTGCAACATTCCACAATCTTTTCCCATGTCATATCATACATGGTTTCAAGCTGCTTTAACGATTGGACGACAATCCAGCACCGGACATCCCTTGATCTGATCTGTGAAATTTTTGAATCGAACGCCGGAATGACTCCAACATTATAAAACTCATCTATCAGCAACGTTACCGGTATTGGTAATTTGTGATTGAACTGCGAATCTGCCAGCTGGGTAAGCTGTTCAAACAGCAAAGTGAATGTCATGGCAACTAACCACGATGTTGACTTTGGATTTTGGTCGTTCAAAGTCAAGTAGTAAATGCATTTTTGCTTTCCCGGCAAAGACAGGTCAACGTCGTCCTCACTTACAATCCTTTGAATTACTGGGTCTGCAAGTGCTTCCAAATGAGAGGCTAATCCACTCTTACATTGATCCTTAACTTGCGCCGACATTGTTGTGAAGTTATTGAAATATGGTTTCGCTGGGCTGTCGTCTGACTTACAGAGCATTCCTATCGCCGTAGAATTCAGTTCGTTGATCAGCCGGTATACTTTCGCCAACGTTCGCTCCGTTTTGCACGAGTCATCTGTGGCTACATGGATCATAACAGCTTTTAACAGGTTGGTTTCAATCGTTTTCCAGTAGTCTTCCTGCTCCTCTCCATATATGTTTGCAATAATTGTTTCTGCAAGGGTATTGATTAAGGAGATATTCTGACCAACAAGCGCCATAAAGTTAATAGAATCTGAATGCAGTAGGAACCGATTGTCGAAATCCAATACTTTTACGACATAGCCGTTTGCTCTTGCCATTTCGGCTGTTACACCGTAAATATCTTTCTTCAAGTCTGTAACCACCATAGATTCCCCGGCTTTTATCTTCTGCATGATTGCTGGAATGATATATGAGAACGTTTTTCCGCATCCAGGCGCACCAACAACGAAAACATTCTTATTCAATCCCTCTATGATCTTCTCCTTGCCAGTATTCAACGTATACATCTCGTGCACATTCTCTGGATCACATCCGAGGATAATATCATCAAGATCCTTATAGTCTCCATAATTGAACATATCCCGGCACTCTTCTTTAGATGCTTTTTTTGCTGTGCCGTTATCTCCTCTCTCGGAACTGTCATAATTCCGGTCCTTGTCACGGATGGAAGTCTTATGAGTTCCGACAATGAATTTCGTCAATTCTACATTGGCTAATATAAAGAATATGCCGCCAGCAATCCATGACACCGGACTGGTGAAAGTGTAGTATATCCAGTTTACAACCGTAAATCGCACGACATCCCGCGTTGCTATTGCGGCAAATGTTCCTATAACACCTCCGGCAAGCAGAGAAGCAAACAATGTGCTGCCACCAATTATGAGAAATGCCTTTTTCCGCTTCTCAGCCTGCTCTTTTACAAAATCGTACCAGATCTTTATTGATGCCTGGTCTATAAGACTGCCCTCTGTTTTGTTACTGTGTTTTTCATCCATATGTATCTTTCCTTTCGCTTCAAACAGTTTTTGATACTACAGACTGAATTCAGCCTTGAACTCTTCTAACGGTATGCTGAATATTTTTGCCCGTCCGTCTACTACTCTGGCTAGAAACTCTACTTGAAAGTCAAAACAGTATATGTAGTAGTCTTCATCCATGATTTCAGCTGTCATGAGGAAGCTGTTCAGCCGCGTCACATTTGGTATGCAGAATACAAATATCGGATTCTCCCCATTATTCAGATCTGCAACAGAGTAGTATTTCTCCCGGTGCAACTCCTTATCACCATCCATGAAGTATTTCAGTATCTTATCCTGCCAGTCGGCATGCACCATTAGGTCAGTCATATACTGTCCGTCCTTAGTGTACGGAAGATAATAGGTGTTTTTAAATCCATTTTCGAGAGATGCATACTTAAATCTCCGCGACTTTATGTGTTCTATATCATCCACAAACATTTCTACAAATGGTTCTGCACTATCAGCATAGATAATACAGTCGTCTACATTGATACTCTTGTACTGTCCTGCCGTGCTTTTGCCGATCAGGCTCGCCACTCGGAATTGCATCTGCTGTTCCTGTGTGCTTCTCCATGCCATTCGCTTTGCACCAGAATGATACAGCATATAGATTCCACCGCGGGAAAGTATAAAACCTTGCGCTCTGGAACTTATCACGTACTTGCTGTTCATATTTTCTTCTTTTACCACATTGTCGCCCTCGACCATAATCTTTACTTCTGTGTCCGAATAAAAGTACGCTGCATCATCTGCAATGGTTTCTTTGTTATACAAGGCGGGCTTGTCCTCTGTCAGCACATTTACGGATGTCCCAGACAAAAGCATTATGATCTCACTGTACCGTGCTGCCTTAATAGCTCCGGATCTGCTACTCTTGTAACTACCAAGGTTCTTCGCCCTTTGTGCGCAAAATCTGTTATAGGTACCTATGTATGACATAAAACTATCCTTGTACAATACGTTGGTATTATTAAAGTCAAGAAATACCCCCACGCAATTACGCCCGATCCAGTGTATTGTCATTAGTCCGTCCTTAACAAAATCTCGAATCGCGTTCGTGTATGTCTTCCGATCCCCAGCCAACATCTGCAATCCATTGTAGCTAATGCCACCGGCTGTCAGACATATCTTCAGAATCATCCCCTTGTACCCAATCGCATACCTCGTTCTTCGTTTTCGCAGTTTTTCTATCTTGCTTCGTAGCATTTCTTCCCGTAATGCATCTTCTCTGCCAGATAGCATCTCTACCGATACGTCTTCCATGCTAATCGCCGCCGTATCTATCATATCTGCCATGCTATGTCCTCCCTTACTACTCCAATTTATGTTTTCGCGCCAGTCTACTCCACACTTCATCCGCCAAAATTTAGAAAAACCTTGTTTTTTCTGTAAAACTTTCACACAAAGTTATTACTTTTAAAATTGCCTGATCCGGCGCAGAAGTAATAAGTTTCTTGCTTTTTAATTAGCATGTGAAACCTATTACTCCTGCACTCATTTCGGCACTATTTTCGACTACTAGCTATTACTCGTGCAGACTATATTGACACACTATGAGTAATATGTTTTTTCTTATGTGTTACTTTCAAAGCTTGTTTTTACATTGCACGAGTAATTTATTCTATGGCATACTCGACATAATCTGGTTTTGTCGTCGGATCTGTGCTGCGGAAAATAACAATGCGATGGGGAATCTCAATATTCATTGTTTCCAATTCCTCCAGGATCTCCGCTTCCTCCTCCGTGCCAGCGTGTACCGTAAACATAAAGACTGAATAAAACGGTATTGCCTGCTTGTTATTCTCAGCAAAGCGCTCAATGTATCTTTGCTTTGTTGTCTCAATCAAGGAAAGTGATTGATCGCCTACCTTGATCGCCTCATATAACTTCCCATCCAAAATGAACGACAGTGCAACATTGTTCAGATATGACGTTGCGAGAGAAAGCATATCGTCAAGAGTTTCCGCTTTGTCTAACAAATAGTACATTGCGAACATGACATCATTCCTTGCGGTTTGAATGTTCTGATTACGGTTATTGCCGCAAAGCAAGATCCCCTCTTCGTCTTCTTGTGTCGGAGATATTGCTCCTTGCCGAATCAGATTGTGTACAATGTATTTTGGAACGTTTTCGCTGCACCCGGTAAACTTCATTAGAAATTGCTTTACTTGCTCATATGTCATCGCATTTACTTCCTGAAAAACTTCAAATAACATTTGTTCCTGTTTAGATAATCGCTCGTATCTCATTTTCTTCCTCCCTAAATGGTTTTATTTTGCGTGTCATTGTTAATTATCTGTGCGTCATTATTCCCCAAAAATCCTTTTTTCCTCTAAATATGCATGTGCTTTTATGACGCGCAACTAAGTTATTATGACGCATTAAAAGGCTTATTTCTCATTTATGACGCATTAGCGGCAACTGATGCCTCTTTCTCAATACGATCATTGATATCTGTACTCATTACTTCACACTCCATGTCTGTAGCTTTAATGTTCATAAAAAGCTTATCCTTTCGTGTGACAAGAAGTCCGTGTCTCTTTTCCAACTTTTCCAGATCCGCAACCGTTTCCCTTGACAAACTCATCAGCTTTTGCGTTTCAGTAATATCCTGTGGCTTCATGGCAAGGTAGAGATTGATTTCTGCATTATTCAATATATCCATACCAATATCACCTGCCTTGTTGAAGTCACCCATCTGCTGCGTGGCTATTACTGCACTTCCGCCATACGCACGTATAAGTTTAATCATCTTAGACACCTGTTTCGCTGCATCCGGCACAACCATCATTTTCCATACCTCATCCAAGAAAATAAGATCCTTGGATGTAATATCTTCCTTTACCACATTGTATACATAATCAAATGCCAGGTATAAGAAAGAACTAAACATTTCTTCTGGGATTTTATCCTCATCGACATCGAACACAACATATCTTGCATTTTCAATATCAACATTCGTCTGCCCGTTCATATTGCTTGCTATACCGCTTACGAAAGGCTCTAAAGCATTTGCGATTCTATTCAAAGAATCTACCTGTACTACTTCTTCGTACAGGTCCCCCAGAATAGGCATTTCTTTAAGCTCGCCTGTCTGTATGTTTTTATAAAGAGATTTATTGTCGACCGTTATTCCCTTTTTTGCATATGTGCGGATAAGTGCCTTTTGCAAAGCATTTGTTTCTGCAGTCGTCATGCGGGTATCGTTCATCAGTAAGCTGATCCATGCACATAGGTTGACGATTTTATGCGTCATCCAACTTCCAGAGATTTTTTCTCCGTTAGCATCAACTGCTTTCCCTTCAGGACGGATATCCATAACATTGATTCGATCCCTTGCTCCTGGCGCAAGGGAAATGAATGTACCGCCAATGTTGGCGCAGCCATCGTAATAATCTAGGAGTCCTTTTTTAGGAATAATGAAATAAGATCGGCATCCATTTAAGTACATGCGCCTGCCGATCAATTCTTCTGTGAAAGTTTTCCCGCTACCAGAACTGCCAATAATAGTCATATTGGCATTGATAAACATATCCGTATCAAACCAATTCGGCGACACGATCGTTCCGTTATCACTTATACCAAGCACGCATCCCTTTGTGTCGTATAGCTGGAAGGTCGTAAACGGATAAATCGCCGCGATCCTGTCCGATAGGATGTTAAGCGCTAATTTGTTAAAAATCGGTGTGTTATAAAGGAATGGCATTGTTTGTATCCAGTAGTCTTCACACCAATTAGTAGCATCTGCTATCTGTAGGTGAAGTTTTTCCTTATAATGATGTTTCAAATTTTTTGCAATGCTATCCATCAGCTCATAAGTCGGAGCATGTATGGTTATGATGATAGACATGTCAACCAGTTCTGTGTCTCCAGACAACGCGTCATAAATGGTCTTATTGTTAATGAACTTTCTTTTTAACGCCCCGCCCTTTTCGTCTTTTCCCTTTGAATACTTTTCCAACATACTTCGGTGTGTATTGGTGTTGTAGAATTTTAGCAATGGCAGTACCGTTTCCCTGGGAAGCACTTTAAAAATATAATCACAATCCACGTAAGCGCCAGCCGCCAAAACATCTGTCATTATGCCGCCCTGTATCGTGTTCGGAAAAGTATTTCCTTTTATTCCGATATATGTATAATATTGTCCGTCTTCACACATATACTCCCGATTCAGGAAGTACAACCCTTTAGGTGCCAAATAATCCGCCATAACCGGTGTTTTGTTTGTACCATTTTCTTTGTTGAATCGCGCAAAATCTGCATCGATTCGTCGTTTTCTCTCTTGGAAGGATTCCCGTAAGCAAGATTTCCTATTAAAGAATTTGTATACAACTTCTTCAACAAACTCATTATATTTTTTCTCGCTTTCTCTACCATGAAACTCCACGCAAGAGTTTCCACAAGCATTCATCTTTTTTATGAAATTCTGCCGTTGGTCGTGCATGGTCTTGGATATACTAGAAAAATCCTTTGCTTTTATGCCATTCTCACCGTTATACTCCCAGAAGAAAAAGTACCGTCTTACGATTGCATTTGTAGAACCTTCCCGATAGATGAAGTTAATATAATCGTTCAAACATTCTCTGGAATGTTCATTTGTTAAGAGGTGTTGGCTGTTTGCAATAACTGTTTGGATCATATCTTTGACATCGGTATAGTCACTCATTACTTTGAACATGTACTTATACCACTTCATATTAAAAACATCTCCAAAATTATCTAACACCCGTTTCTTTCTTTCTGGCGGCATTCGATTGAAATTTATAGGGAAAATCTCAACAACCCCTATGTACCGATTATCTGGAGTAATGATTATTCCATCACGGTTGCGGACACCTATGAGTGGACTTTCATCCTGCGAAGCTCCCTCATAGTACGATCCCGTAAATTCTTTCTTTACTGAATCCTCAGTTCGTTGTAAAGCATATCTAGCTGTTTTGGCTAGAGTTGTTAGTGTCGTATTTTTCAATGAAGTCATCGAGTCGCTGTTTACTTTTTGCAATAACTGATTCAATGAATCCGAATTCTTCATAGCTTTCAAATTGTTTTTTCTCCTTTCGCCTGTATTCTGGTCCACGTAAATGTGAAACTCTTCTTCTGTGTTTGAATTTCAATTCATCTCTTATGAATTGAAATATAGAGCGATTTTTGTATCCTTTTACGAATACCACAAATAAAACCGGAACTATAACAACCGCAGACATACCTTTCACAATATTAGTGAATGGTATCGCAACTATAAACAGCGCAACCGTTGCCGATACTACTATCGCTTCCACCAGATTTTTTTTCTCTATTCCATGGAACTTTGATTTTTCTATAACATTGCTTGTCCATTGGTATTTGAGAATTTTTAATTCATCATCCTTATCGTTTTCCACTCTTCTCACCCCTTACTTTATGTATTCTGACATACATTATAATTTATCAGAAGTAATATGTAAAGATATGGTATAATTCACTTATTCCATCAAAAAAAGGCGTTATGTCTAACATAACGCCTTTAGAATGGATATAATATATACTTTCCCATAGCTTTAGCTGTTAGGAATTTTGCAAGTTCATCATTCTGATAAGTATATAATAAATTTATTCGTGGTAAACTGATAATCTATATGCACCACGCTCCCGCCCGCGGACTGCATCTTAATTTGCATATGACTGCCTTTTTTCTTGCTAGATATGATCGTAACCGCATTTCCCGTTTCTCCGTTTTCCTTTAAAATATAGTCTGTTTCATCGCTGATCCTTTCCAGTCCCACTACTGGCATATCTAATTCTTTTAAATAGCCAAGATTCGTGATGTAATTATATTCCGTATCAACCCCTTCTTCATAATAGTTTGCATCGGGATGCATATATGCTTCTGTTGATATTTGCCCATATTGCTGTGTGTCAAGCGTATTCGCATCGTTTTCTGGATTTGCACATATCAATACGCCCACTATAGATCCTCCTATTATAGCTGTAGCAAATACAGCAAACAATTTACTTTTTTTCATATAGATACCTCGTCTTAGTATATAATCCACATCTTACTGGATTTAGAGGCTGCCGCCGTCAATGTTGTTGCATTATATATGACTTGGTTATCCCGGCGCTCTATAATATTCGCATTCTCACTTTCCTTGGATGGATCATGTACGATAAACTCCGTGTCGGATATCCCTGTGATAAGAAGATAGCTTCCACCGACTCCATAAACGCTATTGTGCGGTATATAAACTAATATGCAGCCATGCAGCGTTTTAAGGCTGTCTGAAGCTGTTTTGAGGTCATAATCGGCTTCCATGCATCCTAGCCCTATATCCTCTATAAACTGCTGGATTTTCGCCGAATTTAGGCTCTCTGTGCCTTTTTCACATAAATCATTGTGATTTATCAAGAACATATCCGGTGTTATTTCAATTCGTTTATAGTATGATTCAATCATGCTCAAACACATAACCAGATTCCCATCCTCATACAAATACGAATCGCCAAATTGCTCTTCATAGTCTTCTTTGTAATAATATGGATAATCCTCTATTTCCTTTGCAAGAGCATCCTCGCTCAGTACAACTGAATCATCCGTCGAAAAAAAGGTAACTGTCGGGGTTCTTTGCATCTCTGTTGCTACCACTTCCTCGTTACCTGCCACCGGAACACTTTCCCCGGAGCATCCGGTTGCGAACGCCACCATAATTGTCAGTATGCATAACTTTGATCTTTTCAATATTTTATTCCTCGATTATGATTATGTCTTCTGTTGGATCTATAGCCTCTGTTGATGTAGAGGGATTTGCAGCGATATTTGTATTTACATATATGCAAGTATCGTCTTCGCTGATAGCTACCTCGTATTCTGTCCCTTCACATTCGATATGATATATCCCTTGCATTAAATCATTGTCATACGTTACAGAAGTAAATTTGTATGCTGGAACATCATTTCCAAACTGCATATACAGTGCATATACCACTTGTGCCAATACATCTGTATTGTCTTCGCTTTCACCATAATCCACATATTCATATAGAGAAGGATCCACAAGTGCCAAATCGTATTCTGCTAAATTCAAACAATATTGAAAATCAACATATCCGGTTTCCCTTTTGGTATCAACCTCATTTTTCCAATCTTCAATTTCTTCCGTTGTGTACGTTTTTACCAGCGGCGCTTCCGTTGGCACATCATAATCTGATAGTTCCGTGCTGTTTTCGGCAACTGTTTTTTTCTGATCCAAATACCAGCCATAGATAAAACCCATCATTAACCCGATTATTATAATCCAAATAATACCGAGAAATTTTTTCGCATGCTTTATATTCATCAATAAACAATTACTCCTTTCAGTTTAAATCGGCTTCGCAATGCTTGCAAATTCATAGTTGTTGATTTGTAACACCATTCTATGGCTCCATGCATCATCCATTGCCCGATACCCGCTGAATATCCGTCTTCAATGGTAAGATTATTGAAGGTGCGCATTACGCTATAGTAATCTGCTGCTGTTCCAAGATTGCTATATGCGAAATCGCGTTGTCGAATTGTTTCTTCATCGTCAGCAGTTGCAAATGAGGCACCGTATATTTGCTCGCTCATACTGTTTGGTGTATGTATTCCTGTTTGAATCATTCCATAAGGGAACGAATGTCCTTTGGCATCTCCGGTAGTCACCGGTACATAATATAATGTGCCGGTGCTGTTTTCCTGCAGCACGAGATCCATTTTCTTAGTTCCATATTCATACCACGATGCATTTAAAGACACTCCACCTGTATTTGCCCAGTAATTACGATAAACTATTCCAGGGGCAACCGCAATCAGGTATCTTCCATTTTTTACGGCTGATCCACCTTCACCCTGTTCCCATGTAACACCCTGAAGCACAGTTCTCCTTTTATCGGGACCAAATTCGTAACCACACCAATTTGATGCCCCGTAGTGAACATTTATTCCATTATTTGTCATATCACTTATAATATCTTGCGTTGCTTTTTCTGTGTTTACAAAATAACTTGTAGCACTAGCCGTTGCCGTAGGACCGGAATATAGATTCAACCATCCTTGATACGTTTCTAAAAGTGTTGGCGTTGCCGCGAGAGCTGTTGATTGTGCCACATCTGGGACATCCGTATACCATTCTGACGTGTCAAACGGGGTTATCACGCTTACCGGACAGCTGTTGTCGACTATATCTCCTAGCAAATAATCTTCTACTGATTCATTCGGAAAGTCATAGCTCCACGGCGTAAAATCATTGTCCAATTGAAGCGTATCAAAGATCACACGCTTTCTGTCAAATTCGTCTCTGCATTGAGCCTTCATTTGGTTTAGCATCTGTTCCTGTAGATCAATATAGCATGTGGATTCTCCCTCTATAGCAATGTCGTCCGGATCAATTCCAAACATATTGTATAATTCCGTCCAACTATAAGTATGAATTGTTGGATCTACAACAACATTTTCATCTTCATCGGTGCTCACGCTATAGGAAAGATAATAAAAATATTTCATGTATATACTTGATCTTCCGTTTACCGCATCGGAAACAAACTTTCGCTGAATATATGATGCCGCATCCTCTGATTTCGCAGTTACGGAAGTGTCGCTTGTATAAAATCCAGAATTAAAACCAAAATCCAATACTACAGCAAGTTCGCCCCAGTTTATGTTGCTATACACATCCTCATATCCATTAGGATATTTTGCATTCAGTGCATCACAAATGTCATGATAATTCCATCCTTCTTCATGTGCTTTCGCCTTTATATCCATATCGACCGCATGATTATATGCATTTTTTAGCAGCTGATGCTCTAATTTGTACATTTCGATTAACCCTTGGTCAATATCGTTATCCGGGTCATATAAATCTTCACTGACCTCATATACTTGCGTTGTCTGTAGTCCCCAATGACCATCTGCTCCTAATAGATCACGCCATATATCGGTGATTGCTGCAGAAAATGCAGTTACACTTGTTACCAGCGTTGCTACCAAGCCCTTTAAAGCGGTCAAAACCCCTCCAGAGGATAAATAATACATAATGCATACGAACACAATTGTGATGACAATAATTATAATAGCTACCATAATTATCACAAAAACAGCTGGGTTTGCGGCGATAAACGCCGCAATGCTTTTCAAGGCTGCCATCTTTTTTGCTGCTCCTATAGCGTTTTTCCCTTTTTTTAGAGATTTAAGCTTTTGGGCAACTCTTATGGCATTTTTCCCTTTTTGGACAACTCTTGACGCATTCTGCTTTTCTTGGTCAAGGTCATTTGCCATTGTATCATTCCCGTTTTCACTCATGCAGCTTATCCTCCCTTAGTCCTTCTTTTGGGCATCCGCCTTTGACTTGCTCTCTTTCACAAAATAATGCCCGGTCTGCGCATTACCAATAATTTTCCCATTATGTGTTGCATAACCATGGCAGGCATCTGTAAATTCAAAATGCTTACCCGTTGTCGTATCAAATCCGAAATCTCCGGTTTTTTGGTCGTATGAGATGCTGTCTACCTTAATATCATTCGATTTTACGATGTTTGCAAATTGTTCCGAACCACCACCCGGACACCGCAGTATTTCACCATTATAATTGATGCGGTTATCAATTCCTTTTTCATCGTTTGGTGCAAACATAGAGGCAATTTTAATCTTTGTGTCAGCTCCCGTATCAGTACCTACAATATCCTTCAATGGCATTTGCACAGTTTCGACGTCTCCAATGTTCTGTGGATCCATCTGGGTTATCTTTTCTAATTGCATATCATCTGATCCGAAATCCGTATTCGCAGAATATAACTCCTCTCCTTTTGAAGTTACAATGCCGACAAGGCTACCTTCGTTATAAACAGATGCCGTCCCATCTGGATTCATAGAATAGGATATTGCATCAGCATCTACGCTTTCACCAAGCTCAGCCATCATATTTTCTACATGCGCCTGTCCATCCGGTGTACCCAATGCCAACTCATCTGCGGTAAAATTAGCAGCTTTTTCATTGGCAACATTTAAGTACATAGCATTTCCGGTAACATCCTCAAATGGTATAGCAGTGAATCCTTTTCCTGCCTTTCGGTTAGATATGACGCCCTGTAACGTTTTATCTCCATTGGATAAAACTACTCCCATTCCGTTTTTACCAATAGATCCGTTTGTTGATATTTTATATCCCTTTACTTTACCGTTGGCATCCATCAGATTTCCGTAAACGCTCTTTAATACTCCATCTGTCATTGCCTTTGCGTTATCCTTGCCCGCTGCAGTCGCTAATATATCTGGCAGATATCGCGGATCCATACCCTGCATTATCGCACTAGCCAATGGGTTGGAGCTACCATAATCCATTGCTGCTCTCATTGCCCCGCCAACAGAATCTGTCATTGCTCTTGATGTTGCTGTTACTCCAACACCTTTCCCGAGAATTGCCGATCCAACCTGCGCCAACTTCATATTGTTTGTAAAAGCACCTACATTTAATGCCCCACTTCCTATTGAGCGATTAACCTTAGATGCTCCAATAGCCATTGCGCCCACAGATAGCGCAACCTCATTAAAAAGAGAACCACCCATGCTTGCTGTTGACAATCCCATGTCTTTCAATACCTGTTCCATACGACATCCAATACGCACGAATGAAATAAACAGGAAAATTGCGATCAATGACGATGTTAGGTGAGAATACATGTAAAAAGCAATGGAAATCCATGCCTGCGTCAGAACGAGTACCCCGACTTCCACTGCAAACATTTTTTGATATGTAAAGAAAGTCTGTTCTGTTTCAACTGCAATATAAAAAGGTAAACTCATAGGAAGACCCATGTATAGAACCATAGTCATCATATATCTTTGCGCTAACTCTACGATCAATTTTACTAAGTTATATCCGCATAGAATTAAACATGCAATTCGTATTACTAGCGCGATCAATATAACTGTTACCAAAGATCCTGAAAACAAGCCTGACAATGTATTTCCGATTGACATTCCAAACACAGTCACGTTTGACGGGTCTTCATCCATTATATCTGTTGCAGTAAAATCTTCCTGTAACGTCATAACCGCATCTTGCACAGAATCGTTTCCTAACATGCCATAATCTACATTACCTGCTGTCTGCTGACCGAAATACTCTATTGCTTTGTCATATGCACGCATTCCCCAATCAAGCACAAAATCACCGAAATACATGACAAATGCAAGAACGCATGCACAAAACGCCGTTCTTATAAGCAACGTGCGTAAAGAGCTTTTGACTTCTGTTCCCATTGTGTTATATGCATACGTTGTAAATAACCTGTAAACAAAGAGTATACCCATTAGCCCACCACTAAGCCAGGTAAACCAATCCGTAATAGTTGAGACATTTCCGTTTAGCAGTTCATCCAATTTGGTTACAGACGGACTTAAACTTCCGTCCAGAAATCCCTGGAAGATTAGTTGTATAAGTCCGACAAACATCGAATTTATAAAATTTAGAAAAACTGTTAAAAAATCACTTACTATAGTAGACATACTTTACTTTTCCTCCATATAAAAAGGACTTGGAGAAATTCATTCTCCAAGTCTTTAGGCTTTTTTATTAGCCCCCAATGAGTCCCGCGAAATACTTGAAAAGATCAATCACCATGAGCAGTATCTTGCCATCGTTTAAGGCGAGGAACCATGTTATTGTTGTTCCAATAAATGCTGATTTGTAAATTGCATTTGCACGCTCATTACCTTTTGTTCTAAAATATAGAAATGCGGAACCGATGATAAATAACCAGCCCCATTTTGACCATACGCGACATGCTGCTTTTACTGTTTCTATGTCAGCGTCTGTAGATAACAGCTCCGGTTCCGATGCCGCTACCGGTACAATACTTCCTACGCAAGCCAGAGCAGAAATAAAAAACATAGATGCTTTTCTCTTTGCAAAGTAAATTTTTCTTTGGATTTTTGTTGCAAACTGCATATTTTTGACCTCCTTGACGTGTTATATGCTATACGTGTACAATACCACATCTATACCAGTAACGCAAGGTGTTTTACACTGTCTATAATAATAAAAAGCGACGCCCTAAAGCGTCGCAAACATATTTTTTGATAGAGATTCCGCTTTTTATTAACACTTATCAGCCAAACGATTTAAACAGATCCATGTTAATTCCAGAATCATCATCCAAATCGTCGTCATCTAAATCGTCATCATCCACATCATCGTCATAATATGGCTCTTCAGCTTTTTCTAACTGTTTATCTGTTATTGTTCCCGCAGATTCCTTCGCTTCAACCGGCGGTTTAACAGGTTCATAAGAATATTGCGGACACGTCTTCCGATCTTCTCCTTCCCCCGGACTCGGATTTTGTGCTAAGACCCTTTGCACAGCACAATCCATTGCTGCTTCCAATACTTTTGCCAAGGGCATAATTTCTAATGCATACGCCTCATCCGCAGTTAAGTTAGATATGTCATCTACTCCATTTCGTGATAACAATTCTGCAACAAGATCTGCAATTTTTTCAAACTGCCTTTCTCCCAATATTGACAGATATTCATATGCTTCCTTTTGTTTCTCATCATCCAGCTTGAAAAATAATGTGCTTAATTTCTCCGCTTTTTCTGCAGATAAGGTTGCCACATTTTTTATTCCATTCTGGGAGAGCATATTGCATATAAGCTCTGCAATTTTTTTCGACTGCCCTCTGTCAAGTTTTAAGAGGTATTCGTGCGCAATCCGCTGCTGATCGTCCTGCATATCAAAAGACAGATTGTGTCGAATATGCGTTCTGTCTGTTTTGCTCATATGCTACCCCTTTCTTTATGCTCTGCTGATCAACTTTGCATATCCTCTTGCGTTTGCTTTTGGGTTTGCAATAAACTCGTATTTCACGAATTTGCCACATTCTTTGATATATTTTTTGAACAGCTGGGATCCACCTCCGATAAATAATACCGGTCTTGCGTCGATAAGCATCTTGTTCTGCGCCATTACGTTTACGATCATATCGAACCATGTTCTTGCATAATCATTAACGATCTTTTTTACTTCCTCCGACACGAAGCTGTCATCATCTCTAAGAATGTCCTCAATGTCTATGGCTTCAATCTTTGCGCCCGTTTGAATGTCAACTTCGTTGATAATGTTCTCATACATTGCAAGTACACCTAATGACTTGGATGTCCCTTTGTCATCAAACTCATTATTTACAATTGACACGATATCGACGGTCCAGCCCCCAATGTCAACTGCATAATATGTAGGTTTCTTTGCATTGACGATAGAATCTACTTTTTTGGGCTTGTATGTTACAACAGCTGCGATGTCCTGCGGATAACAGTCAATCTTATTTAATGTGAAGTTAAACTTATACCCACCATATTCATATGTCACGCCCTTATCCATACGATCCCGGTAGTATTCGATGTACGCCTTTTTATAGCGCGAATAATGGTTAAGTGGCACTCCCATTCCAAGATTGATTGCAGCAATACTTTCAATCTCTGCCTGAATATCAGATGCTTCCAACTTATCTTTTTCTGCGCCTGTTTTCCTTGCCACCTCTTTTTCTGCCCAAAAAATAATTTCATTCGCAATCGCAAGCAATGTCAGTACATACATATTCTCGTTTTCTGTTTTGTTTTCAACATACGGAAATCTCTTTTGAGACGGCTTATAGTATCTTGAATTCAGAAAAAGGCATTCCTTGGCTTTGTACGGCGCGTCTGTATACGACACAAATCCACTCGGTATGACTGTATTCTGGGTTTTTGTATCAAAATTCCCAACATCTACTCCAATATCAAGCACTTTATCTTTTCCCATGATTTTATCTCCTTTACTTGTAGTATAGAGATGGTATAACACACTTTTTATTTTCTGTCAACGAACAACGCGTCATTATATTTTAACAATGCGTTGTTGCAGATAAAAATGTGTCATAAATATATCTCAATGCGTCATTGATTTATTTTCTTTCCTCTCGTATAATGATTTATAAATAAATGCAGAAGGGATGGATAAAAAATGAAAACACTATGTTTTGCACAGATGAAAGGCGGTACAGGGAAAACAACAATTTCATATAATATCGCTTGCATACTTGCCGAGCACGCCAAAGTTCTTGTCGTAGATTTTGACCCTCAATGTAATCTTTCTTCTAACTTTTGCTTTGATGTGTTTGATGAAGATGCAAAAACTGTAGCCGATATGTTAGACAACATAAAGATTGATCCTCTGGACATTGTAATCCCATCACCATTAAAGGAGCTGCCGAATTTAGATTTATTCCCAAGCACAACCTATTTATTTGGAAGTGAGATCTCTTTGATTTCTAAAACCGCCAGGGAATCCGTTATGAAAAGCTACATGAAAAAGAACGAAAATTTCTTTAACAGTTATGATTATGTTATCTTTGATACTGCCCCGAGTATGGGAATTATCAATCAAAATGCTTTTTTTGTGGCTGACCATATTATTTTAGTGACGGATCCGGATTGCAACTCTGCCCGGATGGCGCACGTCTTCTTAAAACTGTGGGATGAGGCTCGTGAATATTCTTTAATTCCAAACACAGTAGATGCTTTAATTATCAACAATGTAGAGCGCACCAAGATATCCAACAAAATGCTTGATTTTATTGATTCACACCCTGTTTTGTCAAAAATCAAATTGGAAACTACGGTTCCTCACACTACACGCTTTAAGGAATGTGTGGAGCAGAACAAACCTATACAGTTTCTTATAACAAAGTCCAAGACCGAGGAAAAATCTCGTGAAAAGGCTGAAAACTCTATACGAAAAGTAATTGAAGAATTATATAAAAGGGGGATATTATAATGTCATTTGATGATAGCAATGTTATGATTCGATCAGAGGAAGAGACCAAGCGCTTAAAAGAAGAAAGAAGAAAGAGGATGTTTGGCGGCGCACCCTCTCCTAGTCCAATTTCAACAGATGTGTCCACCGTGGACACATCTGTTGAAACTACCCGGATAGACGAGATAACATCAGGTATGGAGTTTAAAAAAAATGTGATTTATCAGGTAAATTACGCGTTGATCGCGGAATACCCAGATAATGCAAACATTTTCTCTATGGATGGAATTGATGAATACGCAAAAGATGTTTCAGATTTAGGGTTTTATGGAGCGATTGTATGCAGATATCTAAAAGATATAAACAGACTTGAAATCATTTCTGGTCACAGAAGCTTTCGTGTATTGCGAAAAAACAAAGAAGAATATATCCCTTGCATTATTGCAAATTCAATGGATGATGTAGAAACACTTACTTTCCTGCTCAAGGCTAATATTAACAACAGAAAGTGGACTCCTCTTGACTACGCAAGAGCGATTTACGCCTACACAGAAAAGATACAGCCACACAAATCATTTGCGGGACGTTCCCGTGACGATATTGCTGATTTTTTTCACATCAGCCCGACTATGGTTCATCGTTACACATCTATCCTTAAAATGATCCCAGAATTACAAGCAATGGCAAATGATCCAGATTTTCCGTTTAGTGCATTTAGCACTGCAGCTACGCTTACAGACGATGACCAATACATTTTATATAACAAAATCAATGAGTTCATACAGGGCAATCCTGGTGTTTCAATCACGCGCCAGAACATCGAGGCAATTATAAAACGGATAAAAAACGGAACAATTGATAAAGAGCCATTGCCGAAAACAGTTTATTTGGATGATTATGTATATAAAGCACGAATTCAGCTCGAAAAGCTGCAAGCCAGTGATACAGCTGTTAAAGACAAAGAGCAAACATTAGCTTACTTACATGATCTTGAGAAACTAATTGAAGAAGTTAAACAAAAGCTTTAAGACGTTTCCCTATAATAGTAAATTTGCAAAAAGGATGTGTCCACCGTGGACACATCCTTTTTATGCTTAAAGATAACATTTTATGTAACATTTATTTTCACAATGTGTCCACCATGGACACATTGTGGGATCAAACAAATTAACGTTGACCAAAACCTTTTGAATATTTTAACGTGTCCACCGTGGACACATTTTAAATACCATTAGTTAGCAATATATCTTCTCGATAAAAAAGCAGCCTATTAGGCTGCTTCCCTTTTTTAGCTATTCAGTTCTTAATCTGCTTTTTTATCCACTGCATTTGCATTAGTTTCTTGAACAAAACAATAATAGACCGCGTTTGTGGCATATGTATTATTATTTACCTGGAATAGGGCAGAAGAGGGTATATATGCGCAAACAACATCTCCAACCTCACATACCGATCTTGCTTTATCGTTATATACTTTTAACAATGTTTCTTCATCTAATTTTATAATCACATATTTTCGGCTTTTCTTTTTTCCCTCCATGATGGGAGATTTTTTTATGCAAGCCCCGGTATACTTCAAAACATCTCCATCTAAATATTTTAATCCCTGATAGATATGAAGTGAAGCATATATAGTAGCAAGTATGGCAAAACCACAAAAAATCCAAAAGCTTCTGGCGTATACTGCTGTTAAAACCCCAATAACAAAAAGCAAACCCGCTAATATACAATTTTTGACCAAATTGATGCGCAGCGGCTCATCAATCATACTAAGTTTTTCCTTAACAGCCGATTTTTTCATGTTCTGTTCCATTTCAGACCTCCTATGCGTAATAAATTAAAAAGGCAATTAAGCCGAACATGCCTATTATAGTTGCAGAAATTTTTATTACCAGCGCTTTTGGAAAAACATCTGCTTTAACACCGGATTTTAATGGGGTATCATCATAATAGCCGTCCTGGTTTGAGTCAAAATCGCTTCCCTCAATTTCCTTTTGCTCTGCCCTTTGACTCTGTTCTTCGCGCTTCCTTTCGATGCATCTCTGTAACCATGAAGCAGCACTTTCTTCAGGCTCATCCTTGGATATATCATTGTCTGAAAATTTCTTCCTGTTTTCTTGTGGCGCAATCTCTGGATGTTTCGTCTTTTTATGTACTAATGCATCTGTGATGCGTTGCTTTTCACGCAGCTCTGCTGATAGGTTTTCCTCAACAACAGAATTATTCTCTGTAGGTTGAAACTCTTCGCCTAACGGCGCCACATCCTCTGCAGCCAATGTCGGTTCTTCATTGTATGCGTCAAGTTCAGCTAATGCAGCCTCTTCATCTGAAGTTGTAAAATCAGAATTATCTACGTCAGACGGATCATCATCCACAAAATCTGCATCAAAAAATAATTCCTCCATTGGCTGATCTGTTGCATCTTCTTTTGTAGTTTTGCTCGTTGGAACATGAGGTATAGGAACAGTAGTAGTAGCAGATGCCATTTCAGGGTCACTCGCCATGTCTGCTCCCAGCATTTTTGTCTGTGTTTTAGCTGCTTTCTTCTCATTATTTTTTGCAGTTTTAGAGCTGTTGGTTCTTCTTTTTACGCTTTCGCCGGAACTGGAACTTATCACACCATATTTTCTAGGCTTCGGTGGTGTGGCATTTCTAATATCGGCATTTTGAGCAGTTAAATTGTCTTCCTCCAATAACTTCCGAATCTTTGCGGAACATTCAGAACATCTACCGGTCTGCGCATAGAAGCCTTTATCATATTCCTTGTTGCACTTAGGACAAATACGATCCATACGATTTTCTCCTCATCTTTAATATAATAAGTGTATTATACCACATGTTTCCATCCTTGCAACTGAAAAGGGACTGCGAAGAAGCTCTTAAAACTTCCTACAGTCCCTTTTATTTCAATCTATCATGTTTATCGGTATGCCTAGCATTTAATAAATAAATGCATCTCCACTCGAAAAAGCATTGTATGATATACCTAATCCTTCGTATGGAAGCACAAGTCCGATATTATTTATAAGTGCTGATTTTTTCTCATTATGATGATACCATCCATCATACATACTACGAACACCAACATATGGAGATGTCATTTTTACCAGTACGCTTTCCTGCTCCATTAACCGTCTTAAATCTAATGGTTTTTTACTATTATCACTGTATACTGTATCGTATTCCTGTCGCAAAGTACATAAGCGAACTTTATCTGAATTCCAAAATGAATCCGTAATTTTTACACGCCTATCTGGGAAAACAAGTTCTGATGTTTTGTCGTCATATATAGCCCAACCATTCATTGAATACAAGTTTGGATATTCTACATAGATGGGGCATAAGTGAAATCGGAAAAGGTCTGATGGCAATATCTGTACCTTATCTGCCTGAGATCCCACTCCTCCTGTTTCAATGAGATTATCAATTTCTTTTTGTGATAATTCCTCTTTAGGATCATCCGTAAAGCCTAATAAATAAGCTTTGGATACTTTGAAATAATCCATAATCACCTGCATATATTTTGCAGAAACCGGTCTTCGACCTGTTTCCCACATAGATACTGTTGATATACCTATTTGATCACTGGAGTATCTTTCATTTATTTCTCGTGTCAATTCAGCCTGACTGATTTTCTTTTCTCTTCGCAAAAGCACCAATCTTGCGGGAATAATTCGTTCTTTATTTACAAGACCCATTTTTTTTCACCTCGTTTTTCCTTCAATTTAAGTGTATCATACCATTAAAATTGCACACGTACAAGTGAAATTTTTACAAATTCTTCCAATTTAAGGCAATTATTTGCGGTTTATTGTCCAAATAATGTGAAATACCACATGATTTTGCTAATAATTATTGAATAAAATGTGAATGTATGGTATAGTACACATATACACAGGAGGTGAATTTTATGAAAGTAGCCAAAATAGCTGTTTCGGTTTTTAATAAACATCAAAACCGTACTTTTAGCGAGTTGTGCAACAAATACGGCATCAAGCACATCTCTACATCCAAAATAACGCTTCCGACTTATATGATGCTGATTATAACGTCTGACAATATCACTGCCGTACCAAATTCTTCCCGTACTGGTGCGTATGGAGCAGAGACATATTATGGATGTAGCGTATATACACTCAATGAGTTCAAAGAAAATGTAAACCATTTGATTTCACGAGACTGATTTAGGAGGAAACCTATGACAAAAAAAAGAATTTTACCTGTTTGCTTTCATGCTTTACTGTTATCAATATTTTTTGCTGTTGTGCAGCCAGCAAACATTTACGCCGGAGAGAAGGATATAACTATACCGTTTACCAAAAATTATGACAATGTTACGCTTACTATTAAGATGGAGTCAAGCGGGGAGTACACTGGTGTTTTAACGGCGCCAGACGGAACCACCTATGACTGTTCTGTTGTGGATGCAACAACTTTAACGTGTAATATTGAGAAAGTAGTTGCTGGAGATTGGTCACTGAACATATCTGACGAATACCAGGATGCTATACCAAAAGCGACTGTAAGCATGAGCCAGCGGAAAGTCAATGAAACAGACGTTGTAGATTCAAACAATATTACTGTAGGGAAAGATATTGTGGGGTTAAAGACATACTTTGTTGATAACTCTGTGGTTATTGAATGGACAGATGATACCATTGGAAAAGTTTCTATCCAGATTGTTGATCTTGATACAAATGAAACTCTTGCAAATTCATCCACAGATACCAAGAAGTTTACTTGTGACCTTAAAGATACTACCAAAAGAATATCTATCAATATTGTGCCATCATCCAGTAGTAATGTCTCCAGTGCCACAACCACATATACCTATGACGTGGACAATCATCCGGATGCAGTAGTAACGTTTCCAACAGAGGATATGATAAATGTGGATTATGTTACTGCGACCGTTACAGCCGGTCGTGCTTACGCAGCAGACGTATATGTCGATGATTCTGAGGTAATTTCCGGCGAAAGCATTCCGCAGGGCGAGAGTTCATTTAAAATTCCTATTGAAGAGGATGGATTACATACCATCAAGTTTTATGTGGTTGATGATGACGGTAACATGCGTTCTACTTGCATGGATGTTACCAAGGACAGCATTGCGCCGGAATTAGAGCTTGATGCAGAATATGACAATTTACAGACAACCAGTGATACATACACTATCAGCGGTAAAGTAACGGGACAGACCAGCTTCACTATTAACGACACAGATGTAACGCCTACCAGTGATGGTCATTTCTCTTATGATGCAACTCTTCATGAGGGTGCAAATAAACTGGATCTTGTAGCCAAGGATGTAGCAGGAAACGAATCGTCTTACAGCATTACAATAAATATGGAACACCCAAAAAAGACTCTTACCGTTCGGCAGGCAATCGAATACCTTGCCATTCTTATAATTCTTATCGTATTTATTATTAAGAATAGAAAGAAACGCAATAAAAAGGCAACGACGCAACCATTATCTGATGCAGGAACGGAAAGTACAGAAGACATTGATTCCAACAGCGACAATGTTACACCAGCCAAGTCATCTACAAAGCGGCATTTACACGTTGGATTTAAAGATGATATACCGGCTTCTCTGCCGAAATTTAAAAATCCACACGTAAAAACACTCAAAAAGGCTGACAAAGATGTCTCCGCATCCAGTTTTAGCTTAAGAGACTTTATTCCATACCTTTTTGTAGTAGGCGTAATGGTATGTCTGCTTAATTTTATGGTGTCTATCGGTTCAATTAAAAGCGGATCTATGGAACCAACGCTTATGACCGGCGACATCGTAATAGGCAACCGGCTTGCCTACAAGGTGCGTCAGCCGCAGACTGGAGACATTATCTTTTTCAAGTTTGGAAAAGATGTGTACTGTAAGCGCATTATCGGCGTTGCCGGAGACAATGTAGCTTTTCGTGATGGATATGTTTATCTCAACGGCGAGAGACTTGATGAGAGCCTGTACCTTGACGAAGACATTGAAACCAACTGCACGGAAACATTTGCCGTTCCTGAAAATTGTGTCTTCGTCCTGGGTGATAACCGTGAGCTGTCTTACGATTCCAGATTTTGGGATAATCCATACATTCCGATCAACGACATTATCTCCAGAGAACTCATTGACTTTAATAATATTCTTCGTTAAAAAGGGAGGTGCATCATTTGAGCCAGAATGTAGAAGAGCGGAAGAAGTGCAATAGAGAACTTGCAGCAGAAGACGGGTGTCTCAATTCAGCATTTACACTAAATAAGTGGTTCGTGAAAGTTCGTCCTTGCTACGGCATTGGAAAAGTGTGTTTCTCATTCGTCCTAAAAACCCAAAAAGCAGAAGAAAAGGGCAAGATCTCTTTTGATGTATACATGGATATGGACGAGTTTGATAACTGGTGCGATGACATTCTTGATCGCACTATGGCAAAGCAGATTGCATTAGAGCGGAAAAACAGCGCTGACAAACCGTTCTATACTTTTACAACCGGAGAGAATGGCAGCTACAAAATGTCTTTTGGATTTAGCACTGTATCAGATGTTAATATCTGTGGAAAGGGAAAACACAAGGAATCTGGCAAGCCGGTAGGGAATTATCTTACTGCTAACGTACCCGTAAACTATAGTTGGCTGCGAACACTTGCAAAATACTATAGGCGAACATCTGCCGCTTGGTTTGCGAAGATCTCCGATATTATTTTAAGTGCGTCACAGAAAAAGGCAAATTCTTTAAACGATAATTATTCTGACGAGAGCAATACATTTGACCATATGGACGCGCAGGAATCCCAAACAGAAGAGAAAGAGAGTGCCGCAAGGGAAGTCCCTAAAGAAACGGAAACGTCCCAGAATGGGGCGAATACGCAGCCACAGAAGGCAGATGAATCCTCAAGCAATAATTCCGAGCCTGTTTTAAAGAAGACCACCCTTTATACCATAGGCGCATTTAAGGAACGCACTTCACACAGGGGCGATTACAGCTTACAGGCAACTGAAAAACCTCTTGTAAATGGGAAAGTCGCAGATAATGCGCATGTATATAATGTGGTTGTCAAACATGATGCAGTAAAACAAATCGGAAATGCCTGGATTGATCTTGCTGAAAGCGCAAAAAAGAATTCTGTGAAGATTCTTATTCGTTACACCACTGGAGCAGAAGAAATCAAGGGTAAGTCTTACAATGTTGTATACGCACAGGAATTGTCATTTTAAGACAAAAAGGGGATGTATCGCTTAAACAGCGGTGCATCCCCTTTGTCAATTATGCTATTCTTCGCAACATATACTTTGAATAAAGATTTATCATTTTTTCCGAAAGAAGTGTTGTTCGCTTATCCTCCGCAATAGTGCGAACAGCTTTTGCCAACGCCTTTTGCTGATAGAATACGGTACATTCCACTTTTGCTCTGGTAATGCCAGTATAAAATAGATTCCGCTGTAACATTGCAGAATGACTATTTAATAATGCCATTATAACATGCTTATACTCGGATCCCTGTGACTTATGAATACTCATTGCATATGCAAGTGTAAGCTCATCCAGCGCATCATAGCCATATGTTACCGTGGTATCCGTGTACTCTACAGTAACGTACTGTTCCGAAACACGAATCACAGTGCCAACCTCGCCATTAACACACTCTTCATTGTTTTCCAACTGCATAACCGGATCATTCACCCGGAACACACGACTGTTTCCGTCTTTATCCGTATGTCGGCAGCCCTTCCCGCCAGGATTAACGATTTTTTGGATTTCGTTGTTTAAGCGGTTGGAGCAAACGCCATTCCTGCGGTAGGGTAGTAGAACAATAGTCTGTTCTATTCCGTATTTTTGAATACTTTTCATGTAAGCTTCAAGAATTGCTTTTATGCAGCCATCAGCCACATCGCCCTCTGGAAGCAGGTTAGGGTGAAAATCTTCTCCTTCGATCAATTCCGCTTTTCCCTCACGCACATTGCAAATATTTCCATATAACATAGAGCTGTTATCCTGCCGGAACGTATGCGTAAGCATTGTTTTTGGAATTACACCGCAACGAATAATGTCACGCAAAACCGCCCCCAAACCGACTGATGGAAGCTGATCTACATCACCAACGAATACAAATCGCCTATCTCCATAAATGCATTTTGATAGGGCAGAAGCGAGCCAAATATCATCCATAGAAGATTCATCATTGAATAGGACCCTTTCTGTTATATCCCGCAAGCGCCCGCTGCATCCTAAACCTATTTTTTTATGACCGGTGCAGGCATACTCTCCGGTACTTTCCGTGATACGCTTGGCGGCTTTTCCTGTTGGAGCAATGTATGATATAGTTATTCCTTCTGTGAGCTGCCTCAACACATATGCAATTGCTCTAAGAACCGTCGTTTTTCCGGTGCCGGGTCCGCCGGTAAGAATTGACAAGGAATTGTTTACAACCATAATAACTGCATCAACTTGGTGACAATGCAATTTGTGCCCGCCGTTTTCCTCCGCCTCGAACTTACTGACCAACTCCCTGATCAGCGTTATAGACGTTTGTTTTGGTCTATGATTTACCAGTAATTCAATGAAATTAGTTGCGATTGCACTTTCAGCGTCAGCAACCGTTCTCAGCGTTACCATTTTCTTTGTTCCATTTTTGCTTTTATAATAAGCAAATTCGCTATCCTCAATAAAATCTTTTTCAGATAGCGCAAAATCCTCACATATTTTTGTTGTTTCGGCTGTCGTCAGCCATGTGCTTCCAGTTGAAGAAAGAGCGCTATAAATGCGCTCTTTCACCTCATTTCTTTTTGCTTTTTCCATTTTTTCCTTCCTCCTTATTCCGGAAAATCTTGTCTACATATCCCTGTTCAACCATTTTTACGCCATCGCTTGTCGATTCAGAATAGACAAGTTCATCCTTTTTGCATTCTTCCAACAGCTGCGGATTTTCTTTGATAAACGCCGCCGCATTGAAATTTCTTTCAACATATCTTTCATAAAGATCCGGGTACTTCTCGTAAACCTTATCCACGTCAACAAGGCTGCTTTTTCTAACACTGCTACGCAAAGACACCTGGACATATTTCCCTGTTTTTCCATATGGAATATACGCTGTAGAAGCTCCATCAGCCGCCTTTGCAATCGCAAGCGTTTTTTCCTTAATATCTGACTTATACTGTTTTTCCGCCTGTTTCGCACTTTCAAGCTTCTCATGTAACTCAATCAGCTCTTCTGCATCGAAGATATACGACGTGTCAAGAAGAACATTCCTTTCCTTAACCTTTAAAGATCCGAACCGCTTTTTGTAATACTGCAAAAGGAGTTCCGCCTTTCCCCGGTCTAAAGAGGGTTCCACACCGCTTTCTACATCTTTGCAAAGTTCTTCTGCCATCTTAAGTATTTCATCCTCTACATCAAAATCTCTGTGAATGACAAAATACTTGAAATCTTCCTCCGAGATGCCAAACTTCACGCAGATAACGGCATATGGGACATTTTTGATTGCCATATAATATGCCACCTGTAAGTAATACTCGAATGGCACAATGTCGTTTTTCCAAAGCTGCATTTTTTCTGATCCAAAGTTGCATGTCTTGTATTCCACGATACCAACAACACCATTGATCTTGATTGCGTCATCCGGATTGATAATTGCAAATGCATACTTCCGAGATCCGTCGGGATTCATATATCCCGATGTATACATGCCGGTGTCCGAAATAACCTCAACGTCATCCTCTGGATGCCGCTTTTTCCATGCCTGTTCCAAACGAATTCGCATTGACGCTTCTTCACAGTGACCGGCGAAAAAGACGTCACTTGAGCCGTCATCCCGCATCATATCAAGTCCCTGCTTTTTTGCCACAGTTTCCGCATAAGATCGAAATGTACTGCCAGTTTGTCCATCGTAGAAGAGTGCAAGCGCTTTTTTCTGCAACTCGCTGCCTTCATATGCACATGCAATCTCGGATCCTGTAACGGACGTTTTTACATAGTAAGGATGATTGGGATTTCTCCAGTAGGGAGAATGCTTTCTCCATTCCTTTGCCCAAACATCCGTTCCGTCCGTGTAGTAAGTACGAGTGTACGAATCCCACTCATAGTCACATCGAAATTCCTGCGGAATCTTCTTGAACTCGTTTGGTGTTACATTTGATGTTTTCGCAAGAAAGATTGGACGAATGATTTTCCGCCCATCCTTTCGTACCAGCTTTTTCAATCTGGTAGCATCTAACTCACTTCCGATCAAATCAAAATACCTCTCTGTTACTTTTGCCATAAATTGCCTCGCTTTCTCCCTTTTGTGGGTACAAAAAAAGGAACAGATCGAAACCTGTTCCTTTTTAGTTTGATTATTTTGTTGTTTACATAGTGAATTATACCACATGCGCACCACTATGTGCAAGCAGTTTTAAATCTACTCTCATAGGGTGAAGGTTACGCGGTAAAATTGACGCTTTTTACCATCACAAGGCTTGCCTATATACCGTTGAACCCTATTCAAGGTTCCCATATAAGCTTTTTGCTGTTTACATTCAGGGTCAACTTCCTTAATTTTTTTACAATATTTAGCATGAGTGCATGTAATACATTTTGCGCCGGCAAGATAATTCTTGGCATGCTTTATTTCGTTTTCAAATTTTTCCTCTTCGGTTTTTCCCGGCTTTTCATTACCCTCATTAGCCTTGCATTTTCCATTATACATTGATATAAACACATGGCTCTTATTTCCCCAAATATTCCAGTATTGTAAATATTTGCAATGCCTTTCGCCTTTGTTCGATAACCATCCGATTAACACACAATAGCCCACAAATCCCCCTACATACACGTATAACAAAAATTTGATTGTTGAGCTGTCTGAATGTGTGATACACATTACAAAAACCACAATAAACAGTCCAAACAATATAAGTACGTCATAAGGAGTTGCATAATAAATCCTTTTCATGTCTGTTTTCCTCTCTTTCTCCGAAAAAAGTTATTATTTCTATTGCGCAGCAAGTATATCAAAGATGCTGATTTGCGTCCAGTCATCAATCATGATATCCGGAGATTCTATTTGCTTTTTAATAGGAGCATTTGTGTACGCATCCATATGAGGAATATTATTTGCCTCTAAAGCCGGCTTTCCGGTATCCTTGTTTTGCTTGCCGCTCCTTAACTCTCTAATATACCACATTGGAGTATCTATAATGAGATCCGGTGAATGAGAGAGGATTACATCAATCTGTTCCTTTGAAATGGAATCGAGCGAAAGCATTTCCCTTGGAACGGTAAGACATAACTCGTCAATGAGCGACTTTCTTCTTAAATCCGGTCGGACTTTTTTCAAATATATTGCCTTGCAAATATCCTTTTCCGCTAAAGACATAATAGTGTCGATCAGCCTCTGTGTCTGAATATCATAGTCGTAGGTAAATCGGTCTGGATGAGCCTTTGCAAGTTCAAGCAAAACATCTTCCGTGTGATATGCTTTAGGTATATCTTTTGCATCGTAGCAATATTTGCCTTTTACCCAGTCACATATTACCTCTTTTGACATGTATTCACTCGGTACAGAGATTGGTTTTGTAAATAATCTTTCTTTTACGACCATGTTCCAAAAAAGCTTTTTGTCAGGTTCTGATAGCTTATCTATCACACCTGTATTTTTCTCTACAACATAACTGTTTGAACGCATTGCGATAAGCAGCATCTCTGCAGATAAAAAATTTTCAGGGATATCTAAGATTTTCTCCCCATGCCTGTTCAAAAGGAGTTTCCATTCTTCTTCTGATTTAGGCTTAAATGTTCCGCGACCAATTTCATCTACCACATTTACCTCTTTTTTTAATTCAAGATATTTTTTTGATAGATGTTTTATTTGTTTTTTCTCTAATTGTAAGAGTGGTGCGAAATATTCATTGCGCAACAGTTCTTCCCAAAATGAATCATCTTCAATAATCTTGTTAGGGACGTGTTCTATCGCATAAGGATATCTTTTGCATACTTCTATGCACACTTCCTTAGTTCTAAACTCTATAGGAAGAAATTGCAACATCCAGCCAAGTCCATTATAGCTTATAAGGCATCCTTCTTTTTGTGCGATATCCCATCGTCTTATTGTTTCTGTGACCAGTTTCCAAGAAATCACCGTTTTCTTCATTTCTTCCGGAATCTTGCTGTAATAGAATCCGCCCGTCATGCAGCAGCATTGGTAATACACCTTGTCTTTTAATTCTTCTGGCAATTTCGCCATGTAGTCCATAAATCCTGTGTCCTTGTAATTTCTTACGCAATGCTCAAGATAGTGATAGAGTAATTCCTTATTCCAGCGTTCTGCAGGAACGTTAGACAATCCGTCACTATTTGCACAAAGGACTTCGAGCAATTCATCATCTGATAAAATGTCTACATACTGAAAAAGCCAATTGACAGCGCTCCTATCTTTTTTACAAATGGTAACAAATCGTCTTGCCGTCATAAATTTTGAAGGAATATCTCTTATGTTAAGATATTTTTTCGACTCAATCGCATAGTCAACAAGTTCTTCTGTTATGAAGTCATCAGGGATCATGTTTAATGATTGAGATTCTTTTACCACAACATCGCCAAGTGTTTGATAATCATGGTTTTTGCTGAAATATCTTCCGCTCTTAACAAGAGCCTCGATTACTGGAATAACATCCTTGGCACTTGCCTTAATACTTTCTTCAGTGCTAGAACTTCCATCTTTTCTTTTAATGGTTGCCTCAATAGAAAGAGCGTCTTTGTCATCCTCTTTTAATTTTTTCAACGCTTCCCCTATGTCACGGTAACACAATTGATATGTTTTTACCTTGATTGCATTGGTATAGGCAATTACATACCCCTCCTGTTCCTTTTTCGGTAATTCTTTAAATTTTGCCATAATTAGCCTCGCTTTCTCCCAATTAAGGGTACAAAAAAAGAGCAGGTGCTTGCCTACTCTTTTTCGTTTGATTATAATTTTTTTGTTTACATTGTGTATTATACCACGACTTTGCTGGCATTACAAACACTTTGTAGACAACAATGCCGACTCCATTAAGCCTTGCATTATAACCTGATACCGTGCTTTTGTGTCCTTTGGAATCTTGTTCTGAGGACAGTCAGCAATGTTTAAAGCTTCCCGCACCGAAAGATCCAGCTCCTTTTGCACGCTATATAAGCAATTCCGATTTGTGTAAATAACATCATCGGAATGACCGTTAATATACAGATCATCAATGCCTTTACCATATCCTTCATGCCATAAAGCATATACGACATGCATATTGGGGTATTTATCCTCCAAAAATTCACCAAGTGCCATTGCATGATGAAACACGCCGTTATTTGACAACATATCTGCATCATAAAAAATATAGATAGTGTCCATTCCGAGAGCAGAGAAATAATTCAGCTGGTCAATTTCGTAATCTATTCCAGTCCATCCATCCCCGCCTTTCCAGTTTCCTACGCCTTGAACTGACAATGCAAACAGTCCCTGGTCCGCAAGTATTTCTGCTTTGAACTTTCCCTCAACAATCCCAATTGCATATTTTCTTTTTAACCGGGTAGGGTATAGGCAATCAATAGGAGCGCCTGTACCGTTTCCGCCTTTGTATAAAAGGGGCTTTTGCCATGCAAATGTTGACGCAAACCACACATACCTCGACCTGCCTGGTTTTACGACATCTTGTCTTATTTGAATTGCCTTGATATGACTATCAAAGCCTCGGATGCAGATACCTATGCCTTCATATGAAGACATTCGCAAGCAGGAATATGTCTGATCATAATAAAATCCTGGGATTTCCATCAACATTTCTGTTGAATATTCCGGGAATTTAATCCTCAATGCTTTAACAAAAGCAGTTTTCTTGTTGGCTGTGATAGAGAAGAAGTCCTTATCAATAGCTTCGTCAGACAATCTTCTTACTTCTTTCAGATGTTTGCGGTGTTTTTCCGTGAGTCCAAAGAAATCGTGCATAAAGGTGTACACATTGTGCTTCATAAGAGCATCAACCGGCTTATTAGACACGGCTTTCAACTCCTGTTTCTGAAAGGTTTTGATCTTTACCGGTGGCGCACTGTTTTTTTTCATGCACAACTCATATTCGCTCGAAGATATAATACCATATTCAAGCGCAACATCGAAAAGTGCATCTCGGTAGCTGATCCCCTTAAAGCGGCTCACAAAGTCCACTCCATTGCCGCCAGCCCCACAGGCAAAACACTTATAACGATGTTTTGAATCTGTCGCTCTAAAGCTGCTGTCAGTATTGGCATTATGAAAGGGGCATATGCCAACCATATGTATGCCGTTCTTTTTTAACGACATATATTCACCGATTATTGTGCTTACTGGAATCTCAGCGACCCCGTTCTTTGCTTTGTCAAATATTTCATTCTTGTTCATTGTTTGCCTCTCCTTCTAAAAAACAAGGAGAGGCTTGCCCTCTCCTTATCTTACTTAGTTAAATGGTAACTCTTCATCAATTCCGTCCGGAATATTCATGAAACCGTCACCTGCTGCTTCGCTTGGCGCAGGTCTTCCCGATGGTGCCGATCCAGAGTTGTTTCCGGCGCCGGAAGAATTCTTGCTTTCTGCGAACTCTACATTCTCGACAATAACGTCCGTCGTGTATACACGCTGTCCGTCCTTGTTGGTGTAGCTTCCGGTCTGAATACGTCCATCCAGAACGAATTTAGTTCCCTTACGTCCGAATTTCTCCAGAAACTCAGCTGTTTTACCAAACGCAAGACAGCTGATAAAATCTGCCGTCTGCTCGTCCCCATCACGATGAAAGCGGCGATCTACAGCGAACACAAACCGTGCGATGGCAGTGGCATTTTCTCCCTGTGAATAACGCACCTCTACGTCTTTGGTTGTTCTTCCCATAAGAATTACTTTGTTCATAATTTTTCTCCTTTTCTCCCTTTTGGGGTAAACAATAGGAGCCAATGTAAACACTGACTCCCATTGTTTGTTTAATTATTATGTTTATAATGTGAATTATACCATGTATATACCAGCTTTTCAACTGTTTTGACACACTATTTACTTATAATCCGGCGAAAAGAATGGTGGATTGTAGCTTATCTCAGACGTTCTTCCCGACAACAGTTCTTCAAAATCTACCTTCCGCGTTCCACGATTGTCCATATCTCTCATAAACACCGCAGATGCCAAGAAGTCATCCGGAAGCTGCGGCAAAAGATCAAGATCCCTGTAATAATGATCTAACCGCTCGTCGATCAATTCTTTTGCCGTCTTGGGCTTAAAGTCATTGCAATCAACGCCAACATTAACAGCAGTTGGATATAAGCGCATCAGGTACCCGCCACCATAAATATTGTTGTGAACATGACCGTAAAAGTGATAAATACCTTTACAATATCCATCCCATTCGCAAATAGGGTAGTGAGAGAGGAATATCTTGCAATCCTTTTCACGGATCAGTTCTGTATCTCTGATGTCAGCAAAGCAGCGTCGAAAAGATGCCTCATGATGTATCAGTGAAGCATCATGGTTTCCCGCAATTAAGACCTTATGGCAATGAATCGCCTTTAATTCTTTTACAGGATTGTATCCATACCAGGCGACATCCCCTAAAATGATCAATACGTCATTTCTGTCTGTTCGTTCATTGATATTGCGAACCAGCGTGTCATTCATTTCTTTGCATGAACTAAATGGTCTGTGAGCTGTTTGAATAACCTTCTCATAACCAAAGTGTAAATCCGAGGTATAGTAATTCATAATGAACTCCTCCTTGTTTGATTATTTTTTGATCTTTTCTGTTTCTGTTCTTTTTCCATATGCTCCGCAAATAGCGCATAGCACAGGATAATGAAAAACACCAATCCAGTAATACCGGCAACTACAAGGTATATTTCCCTATGAAAATACCCTGCCACGCCCACTCCAAAAAACAGCAGCAGCAGAAGCATTGCTTCTGCTGTCTCTTTTAATTTTATCATAGAATTTCACCTAACCTTTCCCAAGGACCGATTTCTTAAGAACCACAAGATATCTTGGACACACCTGTGCTTCGTCATAAACGATAATTTCATCATTTATAAGCATTCCGCGTTCTTTTGATGCAAAAACGGCATCATTTCCCGCTTTTCGGATATCATCTCCTTTAAGATTGCTCATCCACGACTCCCAGCTGTATACCACTTTGGGGTTCTTATACGCGACTTTCATTACAAACAGAAATCCTTCGTCTGCAGTCTCGCCAGTATAATAACCGTCCAAAGACGTGTATTTAATGGACTTTTTTGCTCTTGTGGCGAAATACAACCCATAGCCAAACATTTTCGCTGTAATGATTGCATTAGGGTTCAAAAGCATTCCCTTTTTTAGAACACCCCATACATTTGCATTTCTTGTACCATGCCAGAAGAAGTGCATATCACGTTTCTGTATACGGTTTTTTTTGACATATTCATTGAATCTGTCATCGCATTTTTTATTACTGATCCGGAACGCACAAGCAAACTTACCTGCCGACTCAGCCGTAAGTTTCTCTTTTACCTTACGGTTTTCCTTTTCATCGCACGGGCGAATTGTCAATCCAAACGCGTCAAGAATTGTTTTTCCCGAATTAGGTACATCTTCATCATCAGCTCCCGCCATAGAAGACATGACGTTGATAAGACTTGTTTCCCGTTCAATGATCTTTCCGTAATCAGCCTCTGACGTTGCCAAATAGTCGGCAACATTGCTCATTCTTCTTGGAATAATGCAGAATAATTTCTCCAATACATGATTAAATTCCTTTACACTGCAATCCTTAGTTGTCAGGCGCACCAGATCATGTATGCTTTCCCTTGCAGAAACGATCATCTCTTTGGTTACATCCTGCTTCCGAATCCTATAATTTTTGCGAATGCATTCATTGGCATATGCCAAAATCCTAGTGATCAGATCATTTATTGCTTTGTCCGCAATAGGAGCGTAAACACCTACCGACTGTGTAATAACAGTCTTCATTTTCGTTATATCCGCGTATCCTTTGCCTAATTTTTGGCTCTGTATCTTATCCCAGACATTCATGGAGTAAAGCTTTGTGCTTAATGCTGCACCATAGCGTCCCCAGGACGCCCTAAACTGATCCTCACTGATCTGTTCCATGATGTATACCTTATTATGATTGTCGGTTCCATCGACCAGAATCATTTCACAATAATTCATAAGTTATTTTCTCCTTTTCTTTTACAGAAAAGAGAGAGCCGAAGCTCTCTCTTTCAGTCTAGTTGCATCATTGATTACTCTTCGATGTATGGAACGTCATACTTCTCATAATCGAAGTTGAGTAATTTTGATACCTCCTCAGAGAAATTAACTCTCTGCGTCGGTGTCATCGGCTTTATAACCGCCTGTGTCTCAATGATATGTGCTACCATAAGATACACATCAAATGCCGTTGCAGATTCTTTCCCGTTTCCGTACAGCGTAACCGCATCCTCCAGTTCCATTTTTGCAGCTTTAGCCGGCAGCCAATTATTGTTTTCAATAATCTGCTGCAGACATCCTGCCGGATACTTAAGGTTGGTATTGCCGAGCTTCTCTACGGTATCTTCAGCTTCCTTGAACAGCATACCCAATCCCTTTAAAAGCTCTGAGAATTTTGCAATGGATGCGTCTCCCTCGTGTCTCAACGTAATCCCTTTTCCCAGACGGAAGCGTGTTCCATTCAGCTCGTAGAATGGAAACGCACTCATACATGCATTTCCAACATCGGAAGTGCAGTAGTACACACCACAACGAAGTTTTGTTACATCTGCACCAAACTGCGCCAAAAGCTGCATAAAGCCGTCTTCTGCAATGTCGTCATTAAGATCCAGCTCGACGTACAGGTATTCATGTGACACCATACCCGAGGAAAACGCGGTGTTCGGATGCTCTTTCTTCAATGCTTTTACCACCGCATTGTAACCTTTCTGCTCAGACAGCCAAATATAGCCATCCGAATTGCAGGCATCTACGAACCCATCACAGATACGGAATTTCGCCGCACCCTTATTGTGATGGAATCCATATGTAAGCCAATTGCCTCTTGTCTCTGCATCCATAGGTACGAAGTTGCGACTTTCCTCTGTATTGCAGATCAGAGTTCCCTTGATTCCGGCTCTTGCACACAGCCCGTTGAATGCGGTATAAATGCTTGGATAGCATTTCATATCTCCATTCACCGGCGTCATCACGAAAAGTCCTCTTTCAACAACCGCCGTCTCAAAGTCCTCTTTTGAAACATCCGGGCATCGGTCATCAGGTACAAACTCACCAGCTCCATTGATATGCAGCAGCGGTTCATTTTCAATGCCAACGATCGACGTTTCTTTGCAGTAAGAGGATACATAGGAATTTGTCTTTGCAAATTCAAAGTATTTTTCCAGATCCTTTGCTGTTTCCAACGTAACCGTAGCGGCTACCTCTTCAAAATATTTTGCCATAATTTGCCTCGCTTTCTCCCTCTTGAGGGTACAAAAAAAGAGCAGGCGGCTACCTACTCTTTTTCGTTTGATTATAATTTTTTTGTTTACATTGTGAATTATACCACATGTTCGCGCATGGTGCAAGTAAAATTCCTTACAAAGGCAACGCGCCTCTAGCCTGCGTTACCGCAGCAAGTCATCTTGTACACTTCAAAGTCAATAACAAGCATATTCCCCTGTAGTCTGAAGTCATATTCTGTACACTCGCAAAGCTTTTTCAATAACTCATGGAGATATTTAAACTCCAGATCGCAAGGATATTTTATTCTTGTAGTATTGGTTTGAAGCAACTCATAAATCTGAATGTTTATCTCTGGCAGATTAGAATATATCCATTTATTCACAACATTCTCTTTTTCTGGCTTCTCCGGTTCCGGCTCCGGCTTTTTCGGATCTAACAAATCGTTATACACAAAAAGGATTTCATTCTTTGAAACCTTGATGTCTTCTGACGAACTGTCTTTAATCACATGCAGTGGAACACATAGCGCTTCGCTCCAGACAAATCTCGGTGCTTTAATTGTCCATACAGCGTCCGCACCAAATTTCTGTTCTACATAAGCATCTATGTACTTATCATAAAACATCCCTTTGGAGACAGCAGGAGAGGAGTGCTCTTTTTCTATTTGTTCTGCATTCCTCTTTATGCGTTCCTGTCTCGTGTATATACGCAGCACTGCTAAGATAAGACATATTACACATAAAACCCTCATTTTCACCAATCCTCCTTCAGAATCAACCGAACTCGCTTAAGTCATCAATCTTCTCGATTGGTGCCGCATCCCCGGTTGGGATCAATGTTTGCGCGATCAGCTTTCTTGCGCGTTTCGTATCAGAAAACGCCCAGTCGACTATTGTGTAACCGAATTTTTCTTTACCATCAGTCTCGTAGCCGCTCACGCGAACGCTAAGATCAACTGGTGTTTTTTTCTCAATGAGCATATTGACATATTCCGATTTCTCGTCATTCAGCGCCATTACCATTTCCGGCTGCTTCATGTGCATGAATTCTGTTCCGAGATCCAATGCTTTTTCCATTGCCTTATAAGGGTTTTTCTCCCTTGCATCGTCAAAAATCTGCATGAATACCATCTTGCCCTCAATTCTACAAGCGACCTTCAGGTAGTTTATATCACTTTTTGATATGCACTTTGTTGCCGCCGAAATGTATACCTCTGATACATTCCATAAATTTCTTCCCATACTATTGTCTCCTTCCTTTCCGGTTTTTCCGGAAAAAAATAGCGCCACGTATTAGATACGCAACGCTATAGTTTGATTGTTTTTTCTTGTTTATACAGTGTATTATACCGCCTTTACACCATTATGTCAAATATGCTAAACTATAATCATACAAGTCCAAACGTAGTTGGCACAACCTGTAGGATTTAATTGTGGAGCTGTCATTCAATATTAGTAATATGAGGTATATTATGGTGATTGGAAATATAAAAAATAAAATAAGTAACTTTCAAAATCTATTTAATATTCCGGCAAAAGCAAATGCAGACATTTCGGAAGAAGAACTCTGCAAATTGTTAAATACCAATCCCGATGCGCTTAAAGCGTTTGAAGAAGGGTATGAGCGCTATTCTGAAAGCCAAGGTTTGTCTGATAATTTATTTAGAATTAACAGTCGGCAGGTTGCAGAGATCAAGGAAGGCATACTAACAGATGTCCCCACAGAACTTCAAGATGTTGTTGAAAAGATTGTGAGTGACCTTGTATCCCAAACAATTATGTATAGCTACGACGGAAAACGGTCCGTAGTATTTGATTATCGTCGTGATCTTTCACAAAGCAGAAGAGTTACCGCCGAAGAAATCCAGGCATTACCGAAAAACATGCAGCCGGATCTTACCGGTAGCATGATAAAACGCGACATTCCCGGTTCCGGAATATCGCTCGTCGCTATGTGGGACGAATATCAAAAAGCAAATAACCCCAACTTGAAAAAAGCAATTTACAACCATTTCCGGCAAGGACTTGATTTGCTGGATTTAGATCCGATCACTTATGAAATAATTGACCAGAATCCCATCAGCATGGGGTTTTGGCTTCCAAGAATCGTAGATGCGGTCAGTTCTGAAGGATTTTTTAAAATTCCCGCCACAAAAATCATCAAGGTGCCTATTTCTATACTCCAACTGACAAGGTTAGACTACATGTCGCTATCAAGAACAACGTTGGACATTGTTGATGAATATTGTTATAGGGTATTCGGTTTACAGACCGATAAAGACTATTTTATTAAGACCGGGACATACTCTTCTAAGTTTGACTTCCGAAACGCTCGTGTCAGCGGAGCGAAAGAGATAAAAGAGCTTGGTGAATATTTACTATTCATCCATTGGCAGGCTCTTCAAATGGCACACTACGACCTATCTGGAAGAAATCAACCGGTCATATATGGCGTAAGCACTACGACAGAATGGGTTGTGAGAGACTTTATTTCTGATGTCGAAAGCAACCTTACGATTTACCATGGGCTACCTTTGCATACAGAATATAGGGCTTTTGTTGATTTTGACACCAATGAGGTTCTTGGCATACATCCCTACTGGGATGCTAAAACTGTAAAACGTCATTTTGAGAAAACAGCACCTTACGATCCTGATGCTTTTCACGATCACATTACCTACTCTGCAAATGAAGAGAGGCTATCTAGTCGTTATGAAGCCAACAAGGACGCCGTTATAAAACATTCGCAAACGATTCTTCCCAATATAGACCTTGAAGGGCAGTGGTCCGTTGATATTATGCAAAATGGCAAGGACTTCTGGCTTATTGATATGGCATCTGCTGAACACTCCGCGTATTACGACGAAGTTGTTCCGCCATCACTGAGACGCCACAGTGAAGAAGCTTGGCTACCTGATTTAGGAACATTAAGTAAGAATGATGTATAGCAGAAGAGAAGAGAAGAGGAGAGGAGTGTAATGCTGAAATATATCAAAAATGAATTAAAACCCAAAGAACAGAATAAATATATGAATACCTTAAAAAACTTAGATGCCATTTTGCATGAGCAGCTGCTTGAAATTATAGACTCCCAGATATTTAACGGTGCCTCCATACTGAATGCAATTAAAATCTGTAACGAGTTGAAAAGGAATTTGCAAGATTTCCACAATGCCGCATACTCAGGAGAGAGATACGACTTCGGTGCTTCTGCGTTCAACGTTGACATTAGTATGGAAGATACTGTCTATAAATTTGATTTAGAATCAAGACTTCCGCATACACTCCGGGCGGACAGCAAGCTTAATCCGTTACTTGGAGAACAAGCTGATAGTTTTTTTTCCACCTGCTTCCGTGCAATGAAGCGGTATTATGAAAAGAATCCATTTGATAAATTTCAACATGTATTTGTCCTTTTTGCAACATTTTATGAAGAGAATGAATTTTGGGTGGATCCAGACAATATCAACTATAAGCCTTTCATAGATGCTTGCGTAAAAAACTTTTTCGTAATAGACGATAACAGTAAATATGTTTCCATTATCAGCATATCAAAACAGGGACGCCCGCATACGGAAGTTTTTGTTGCCAGTGATATTTCTGCTCTTGTTAAATATATCTGAAGAAAAATGGATTTATAAAGGAAAACGGAAAAACGAATGCCACAGATCTATTACATACTGATGTTTATGATGGATCTGTGGCATTTGCGTCTATCAAGGCTGTTGTTTAGGTATCTGCATTCGAGAAATACCTTAGACCAATTCTTTTAACATATCTATACTCGGTTCTAATGCTCTCAGCAATATCTCGACCGTATCCGCAGGAAATTTCATGCCCAGCTGAAACTCAAACGTCGGAAGCAGATCATCTTTTGAATCTTTCACACAGTTGTAAATCTCATTCATGTTATTAACCAAGTTTACACCTGTGGTTGCTTCTATACTTGCAATTGCGTTTGCAAACTTGTCGGGTACAGCTGTTTGTAAAGTGTCTGTATATATTTCCTCTTCTGTATTAGCAGTTTGCGGTTCATTTTCCGCCGCCAACTCCAGTCTTTTCCCCTGGCGCGTCTTCTTTTTAGGCAGCACACCTGCCAGACTTTCTGCTACATGAATGCAAACATGTCCCTTAGATGTCCCAAATTCACAGGCTTCAAGAGACTTAAACGGATTATCTCTCATTACGATGTAAAGATCTCCATTACAGTCTGCGCATTGCAATCCTAATAAGAACAACATTGGCTCTGTGTCCGAGCAGTCTGCAATTGGCTGCATAAATATTGGCTCTGTTTTCCATGTCGCCAAAATAGGAAAGAGAGCGTAACTAATCATGCCTGTTTCATTCGGCATGAAAATAACCTTGTCACTCTTATCAAATTTTTTCACAAGAAGTGCGTCCTGCTCTGTAAAATCTTCGATTTTAAAAATATAGATATTGTTCAATGAAATCCTCCTTATCTTTAAAATGGTGCGCATACTCACTGGATCTTCATGCGCGTAACCCAAGGTGCTTACCTTACGACACGTTTAATAGTATTATCGTATCATATCCGAACGCAAAATGCAAATACATGGTATAGTTCACTTGACCATGCTGTCTACATATGGTATAATACACTTATACCAAGGAGGTGACCCAATTTGTTTTCTGAAGATGTAGGTGCTTACACGCATTCCATTTACAATAATTTCACCGAAATCGTAGGGTGCTCAAATTCTTCGCCGTTGTCAATGGAAGAATATATTCTTTTACGGAAACAGGCTGTTTGCGAGTTAGAACAGGGGTTTGCTATCCGTGATTCTAATAATAAGGTAATTCCTATCGGCAGTTCAGAGGTCGGCACTAACGTACACGCCACGAGTGCGCGGACACCAAGCGCCCGGTACGTCCGCCATGAATCAGGCAATTTGGTTCCCGATCATGCGCCAAACGTCAAGCCTCCTTCGTCCGGTAGCTTATCAAACCAATCAAAGGCAACTGCAAATGCGGTTGCAATTTTAAATTCGTTGCCAGATTAGCCAAAACCCTGGAGAGGGTCAACAAGCACTACTATATATAAAAAAGGAGATTTTTTTTATGGACAGATACTTAGCAATTGACAGCGGGAAAAATGCAACGAAGGTTGCGATATATGATCCCGAGAAAAATTCTACGAAGAAACTTGCCTTCCTTACTAAGATCGGAGATGGTGATTTCAGTGATGATTCTATTGAATCAGGAACATTTCTGGCGGAAATGGATGGAAAAGTATACAAAGTCGGAAAAGGTGCCAAATTCAACGCCGAACTTGAAACATCAAAGATGACGGACATTCATAAGATTTGCACTCTTTCAGCTATCGCAATGTGCTTAAACGCAGATGAAGAGAACACGGTACACGTTGCTATCGGCATTCCCGTCAAAGAATTTGAGAATGTAGAAAAGAGAAATGCCTATCGGAATTTTATCCTTCCAGACGGGGAGATCTCCGTAAAATTAAAGCCGAAGAATGGAGAAGAACCCAAGACGGTAAAGTTCACGATCAAAACAAAACTTGTTGCCCCGGAATCAAGCGGCGTTTTATATCTCAATCCTACCAAGTTCCAGAATACAACAACAGCCACTGTTGACATTGGCAGTCTCAATGTAAATGGATCTTATTGGAGCGGCTTTGATCTTGATTCTGAGTTCAGTATGACCGGTGAGCTTGGATCACAGATCCTCATTGCCGGTCTGGCACAGGAGTTATCAGCAGAATTTTCTCGCTGCGACGAAAAGCTTGTTGCATCTATTCTGCGGCAGCCTTTAGATAAGCGGCATTTAACACCTATCCGCCAGAATCCGGAAGTAGAGCAGAGAAGCGCTGAATTCATCCACAAGTATCTTGTAGAGCATGTTCGTAAGATTAAAGCGTTATGCAATGCCAAGAACTGGTCCCTGGATTATATGGAACTGGTATTCATCGGCGGTACAAGCAAAATGTTGGAAAATGAATTATACGAGGTATTTGGTCACGAAATATACATTGCACCCGATCCGGTATATGCAAATGTGCTTGGGTTCCTCACAAAGTTGTGCTCAAAGACTCTTAAGATTGTAATACCGGATGCCATCGAAGTCATGGATAAGATGAATGCGTCGGATGTTGTATATTCTGACGAAGATGGGGTGGGAGACGACGAAGACGGAGAAATTGCGGATGTTGGGTAAAACGCACATTGCTGTAGGCTGTGCTATTTATTTTTATATTGCTCAGCCTACAGATTTTAAATCTCTTTTTGCCGACGTAGCAATCTCTATAATCGGATCCGAAGTTAGCGATATTGACGAAGCCAACTCCAAAGTGAGGCACGTTTTTAGTTGGCTGTTAGTTGGCATCGTGTTACTTGCTGCAGCAGCCACTTTTATAAAGAATCAATTTGAATTGACTTTAACATTGCCGACATGTATAAGTACATCGAAGAACCTTTTCACTCTATTTCTATTGGTTCTTTTATTTGGTTATTTCAGTCATCATCGCAATGCTATGCATTCTATATTGATAGACCTCATTCTCAGTGGTATAATCGCAATCTGGATAGGGCAGTATGGATATTACTTTTTTGTTGCATTTCTATCACATGTTTTACTGGATACCTTAAATCACAAGCCGGTACGATTATTTTATCCGCTGAAAATAGGAGTCAAATTTAACATATGCAAAGCTAACGGCTTCGTAAATAATGTTTTGTTTATCATCGCCACGGTATATGCCGGGAATATGTTTTATCAATACATTATGAAATTTTTATCTTTGTAAGGAGGAATGGAAAATGGACGAGCGTGAATATAAGCGTTTAGACAAAAAAAGAAAGCTGAAGACCGCAAGCGGCTACAACTGTGCGAAAGAAATTGTAGCGCAGACAGCAATCATCGCGGATGATTATGACAAATTAAAAAAGGAGGGGGCTTTTGATGCGATCACCACAGAAACAAACGAGATTTTCTCGCAGTACCTTAAGGAAAAGGGGATCACTTATTGGAACGAACCTTATCAGCAGATAAAGCAGCTTCTGCCAGCCCTTCACAAAGACTTTGAGGAGGCAGACTTATCACTGCATTCTATCAAGGGGATTACGGTTGCACTTGCGAAACTGATTGAGGCTATTCGTAATTATTGTACCGGCTATGCTGAAATCAAAACCCCAACTTATCCTGTGCAGGACCTGGGCTTTGAAATGACGACGGATAATTGCACCGAATTCGTAGACGGTTTATTCAATGACGCATTAAGTATAACCAATGACGCCATGAAGTATTTTGAAGTAGATGATCGTGGGCATCTTGCCTTTACAGCGTCGCTTCTGTCTGAAATTTTCTTTATGCTTGGCATGGCATCAACAGATATGGAGTTTTCATTTTCCTCCAGCAAATAAAGTAGGGCAAAAAAAACAAGCGCTGATCCCATATGAGGTGAGATCAACGCTTGTTTTTTTATCCTATTTTCTTTAATTTGTTCACTGCATCTTCAAGCGCTTCCATGTCATCTTTTAAAGTGTCACAGCCGCTTTTAATGCCTTTCATTCTAAGAACCTCATGACAGTATTCGTATCTCCGCAGATCCGCCGGATCCGCGTCCTTAATGCGACCACTGTATTTGTTATACAAAAGAATGAGTTTCTCACAAACCGGCAATATATGTCGGTTCTCCCGCAATTTTTCTTCGTTAATCATAACTGTTTCCCTCGCCTTTCATTAAGAATGAATTGATAGATCCTTGATCTGTAGACGATCCTTCGCTTTTTCGGAACGTGCATTCCTTATCACCGGAAAGAACCTGCCTGTGCCGTGTGATTCATCTCATCGAAATTCAAAACCGTAACAGGAAGCGCTTTATCGCTGTTACAGTTCCATTCGTCAAGAAATTTCATCACTTCTGGCACTTTGTTCAGATAATCCGTGTAAACTGTCAAGCTGTTACGTCTTTCTTTCAGCTTATTAACCCGAAATCTGCAAAAACCGCATTCGCAGACTTTGCTCAGCTCATACGCGGTCTTTCCTTTTGTCAGGATTCCTTTTTTGTCGCATCTTTTAACATGGTAATTTGCCATAGTTGCCTCTCTTTCTCCCGGTTAAGGGTACAAAAAAAGCAGGTGCCGTTGCATCTGCTAGTTTGGTTAGTTTAATTTTACATTGTTTATAAGTGTATTATACCTTTTATTTTCATAAATTGCAACAGAAAGCATACATGTTGGGTGATAAAAGGGATGTATTATATATTGCAACATTTTAAAATGTAGTTATAATAACTTGTGAAAGGAGTGTGCAGAAAATTGGATATAAAAAAATATATTTGTTCTTATGAAGAGAGTATTTCTCTGATCCAGGATGGAATAAATCGCTATACACGGAATGAACTGTATTCCTTAATAAACAATGCGGGAGTATATAATGGAATAGGAATGATCGTTCGCAATACATTTTGTCACGCCAACTATGATGATCTTGGCAATGTATACTTGTTTGACGAATTAAATGCTAAAGAAATCACCTCATATATATTAAATAATCCCAAATATAAATTACAGCCAGATCTAATATATAGTTGTGTTTGCTATACGCTGCAGCGTGTTATAAATGAATTCTATAAAGACCTTGCCCTTTACGAAAGGACCGGAATGGTAGGGCTACATTATAATCGAAAATCATGCCTGCTTTCGGGCGCAGATTATTCCAACAGATATGAGAAAGCACTTCTTGACAGAATCACGACAGGCTATAAGAAAATAAGAAGGGCAGTGCAGCACTCTAGCTAGATGTCATACCAACGATACGAAACTGAGGTGTATTATGCAATTAAAATGTAAATCATGCAATAAACCATATAATCTGAATCTCAAAAAAATAGGGGACTATTTGAGCCAGAAGCGATCTCTGGGTTTATGTGAAGACTGTTTTTTAAACAAGAAATGGGACTCTGATTATAGAAATAATCGGCTTAGATGCTCCGATTATTTTAATGTAAACCTTCCAAGTATACCGGACATAGATATATTTGATACCGGTCTGTATTCCAAGCTTAATCAAATCATAGAAATAAATCATTGTTGTCAGCAAACTCCCGATGTTGCATCTTTCGGTCAGCGTCCATTATATATAAATTTGATTCTTAAAGATAAGGGGAAAATCATATCTGGATTTCCTGTTTCCATTAAAAATTTTTATTTGATTCTAAAACAAGATATTTATTCACCAGATATTGATAACGGATTACATCATATGGGAGATGCAGAATTTAAAATTCCTTTCTACCAAATATCCCGTATCAAAGTTTTCCACGATTATCATGATGTATATTGTCCCGATGTTTCCGAACCGATTATCGGTTATAAAGCTGTTACGGAGGCAAATGGCATTCTCAAGACACATAATTATATTTATGAAATCGGAATTCCATATGAGGAAGAGCAGCGCAATATTTACACAACAGATTTTCAAGATTGTTATTCGCATTTTTGCAGAAACATAGAAGACGTAATTTTATGTTCAGGGAAAACGGACTTTATCAGTTCTCAGATAAATCCACCAGCTTACTCTATTATTCGATTATTCAAAATAAAGGCAGAGAAACATTGTCTTCAAATCACAAAACGGGGATGGGTTACCAATAAACTGACTCTCTTAGAAGAAATAACGAAAAAGGAAATCATTGACTATTTTGAAGAGCATAGCGATGCCAAGGAGCTGATAATCAATCACTACAAAGATTTTCAAATATTTGAAAAATTGAAAGAGTCTAAAGTAGAACCATATATTGCTACAAACACGAATGAAGCTCAAATATACACTATGTTTATAAAATCATGTGATAAATATAACAAAGATTCATGTTTGCAAGGCAATGATTGTGCTGTTGAAAAATGCAAACTTTGCAACTACCAACAGATACGAGGGTGGCTCGATTCAAAAGATTTAAAATATCTATTAGTAAAATATAGGATTTTAAATGGCTTGTTTTCTTTTCAGGATCCGGATTATCAATATTTAAAAGAGCATAATTGTCATGCAGAAGTTCAATCCCTCAAAAGGTTATTGGCGCATCACACCCCAAAATAGGTTTCATATTGTAAAGGACATCGGCGAAAAAAATATCGTCATTTTTAAAAAAATTGAGACCAGAAAACTCTGGTCTCAATTGAATAAAGTTCGTTTTTGCAAAAATATGCCAAAATATTTTTTTTACTTTTCACGATAATAAAGTTCGTTTTTGTAGCGTTTTTGAAAAAAATTTTTTTTACTTATGATGCATTTTTTTACTTATCCGGGGCGTTGTGAAATATAGCATTCCTATACGTTTCCTTATCCCTATTTCGTGCTTCGGCATATTTTGATGTGGTGCCTATAAACTGGTGTCCTAATTGTTTTTGAACCAAACTGATATTCGACGTTGCATCCAGCATCGCCATGGCATAGGAACTGCGAAGTTTGTGCGGAGATATTTTGCTGGCGTTTGGCACACCGCTCGCCATAGCATATTTTTTCACCAGTTTTTCTACTGATCTAACGCTTATACGTTCTCCTTTATACTTTCCAATGCTTACAAGGAAGAGCGCATATTCATCATCCACTGGCTGATATGTCTTCCTTTCCTCCAGATAACCTTTCAATAATTCCTCGGTTGCGTCAGAAAAATTCACGGAATCCTCTTTATTTCCTTTGCGAACAACCTTCAGCGAATGATGTTTGAAATCAATATCATCAAGATCTAAGCCCACAAGCTCAGAAACACGGATCCCGGTATCGAATAATACCATAAGGATCGTGGCATCTCTGATTGCAGAATTGCTTTTATCCCTGATTTTTCTTTGCCGCTCACTAAGTTGATCGCCTCCCCAGGCTGCCTCCAGCATCTCATCACGTTCATCTGCTTCCAAAAAAATGATATTCTTTTTCCTGGCAACGTTTCGGTCTATTCCTATAAACGGATTTTTTGATAACTTCTCCTTGGATACAAAATACCGCCAGTAGGTGCTTAAACAGGAAAGGTAGTTATCTACGGTAGAAGAGGAGTTCGTGGCAGCGCCTCTGTTACGCCCGGTTTTTTGCCCGGACAGCCATTCCATGAAATCTTCAATATCATCCCTATTCAGATGATCTAAATCGTCCAGGGTTATATCCCAAATTTCTTTGCTGCCGAAATAAGAATTGGACTCGTGCAGATACCTTAAGAAAACGCTCATTTTAAACGCATAATTATATTGCGTCTTTGCAGAAAGCTTCAAATTACGCCCTTTGTAGTATTCTGTGCAAAACGGTGGCAACTCCTTTAGTAATTCCTTAGTTCGTTCCCGATCCTGCAACTCCGCATGCCTTTTATAATCAGTTGACATAGATAGCACCTCCATTCTTGCATTTCCAGAGGTTTCCCTATATGTCATATTCGTATATACAAAACGATGCCTGCGATCACCCATACATTTAACATATCAGATATTGACAATTCATCTTCCTGAATATATACTTTCTATAGAAAGCAACGAAATATGGATAAAACCTCTGTATTTTATAGTGATTTTACCATATTTCTTTTTTTTATGCAATAAGTGTTCGTTTAAGTGAACTTATACGAACACTTTCTAATATGATATTATAGGTAATGAATGATTGTCTATGCTTAATTGTTGTGTGTTTACATATTCTTGTAAAAAAAATTTCAAAAAGTTCTAAAAATATGCGCTTTAGCTATTCTTTTCACTATGAAATCAGTGAAAAATATCCTCTAATGCATCTTCAAAATATGTTTTATCAAATATTTTTACTGCGATTTACAAAAACTTTTAAAAATTTGCCGTAATAAAAGAAGTGATTTACAAAAACTTTTAAAATTTGTTTCATTCATTAAACGTATCTGGTTTATATTATTATAATAACACTATATCAAATTAGATTAGGCATCAATCTGGCTCACATCTATATATATATCTGTTCTGTTTTGGTAATACAATACTGCATATTGGGGTACATCCCATATATTTGCTTTTAGTTTGCTTAAGTATGCTGTATCCAATTTTATTGTTCTTTTTTTTAGCATTCGGTAAGCTTGATTTGTTAAATCATCAAATAAATCTTGCAATATTGGAAAAACCGTATATTGAGTTGCCTTTCGTTTCTCACAACTGCCATATAGCTGGTATGGTTCGTGGTAAAATCCAAGTTCTTCATAGACATCTATTTTAATTTTATTACTATAAACTATAAAATAATTGTTGCCATAGTGTGCGCCTCTCGGCATTTCAATGGGGGTAATAAATTTCATACACTTTTCCTCAAAAATAAATGTAAAAAAAACTTATTTTTATATTTCATTGTAAATTATACTATTTTTTTGAAATTCTTGCAATTTTGTTTACATATATTTCTAAAATATGAAAAAATTAGCCAAAAGAAAAACCCGATTTCTCGGGTTTATATAAAAACTAATTTTTAAATTTTATTGTAAATGAACATTAATGGGCTTTATTCCTGTATCTGTAATTTTCCTTTGGAATATGTCACTCCATACATCACAATTAAAAATCCCCTTGGATATTCATTATATCCAAGGGGGAAAATTACCATTTGCGTATTCGGGTTGCTGTAGGGATGGAAACACATTGAAAGCGGTCAAAAAGAAGCCGTTCATGCGAATTATATCACAAAAAGCAAGCGTATCTTCAAGTCTATAAAGATACGCTTGCTTTTTCTTTCATTTATTACCCCTGCGTTTTATCATTTCATATTTTTAAATTACCGTGAAAATCAAGCGTGTTCAAAATCTCCCTTTGATAATTTTTCAATAAAAAATTTTTGCATACTCTCTTTATTCCAATCTTCAATACTGAAAATGCTATCCGAATATTCTTCTAACATTTTTTCAATATCTTCTTCTGTATTTTTACAAGAAAAGCCCACATAATATAAATCACGTTCAGGACCACCAACCAACGAAACATAGGCATCAAAGGGCTGCTTACCATTATTGTGCTTATCTAATATACGACAAATCACTCTAAGCCCATGTTCCAAGCTATTTTCTAAAAACAATTGCCAATATTCATCTTTGTCATTGGAATATAAGTGTAAATTATCATGAAATTCTTGCAAGAGTGGAAATTGCTCTAAAGGATAAATTTGTACATATTCTTTAACCGTTTTTATCATATATATCCTCCAAAATCTGTGACGGGAAAATGCTTCTCCTGCTGTTTTTTTTCAGCTATAATTATTTTGTGTGGCATACTAGGGACCTCCTTATTTTGCTTTATGCAAATAATATGATAATTGATGTTGTATACGCAAGTCCTTGCGTGAGTATATTTATCCTTCATACAGATAGTATAACGCATGATTACGATAAAGGCTATATTTATAAGTCTTTATGTGTGATACATATAGTACAAATATTAAGATAAGAAAAGGCTTTCATCTCGGATACAAGTAACCGAGATGAAAGCCCTAAATTCTTAAATCTACCTCGCTTTTTTTATAGAGCGGGCTTACGGTGCAACACCGTAGTCCCACTCATATCCATCTCTGCAACTTCCACTATATACGTTCCGTGGTATTAGCGCTTACATTTTTCACCGTATCATTAAGCAACTTCATAGCTTCATTTACCGTGATTAAGCCGTCTACAAACCGCTGCACTACTCTGTCACAATAAGTTTTCACTGCAGTCTCATTTTTCCCCAAATACTCATTCAACCGTACGTTGTTGTACTGGTATTCCGCATAACGCCTTACAACATCCTCCATTTCAACTGTTGTACAGCCGCTGGCATAGCACTCATCCGGTCCATCCACTTTTCCGTTACGCATGTCTTCCCTCAGCGTTTCCATTGCTTCTTCCAAGCTGCTTGCCTGCACATCGTAATAACCTTCATAGCACTCATAGTATCTTAATCGAATACTGTGTTTGCAAGCGTCGGTAAGCTGTGGATATTTAGAAAGTATTGTTGGCAAATCCTTTTTCGTTCCACAAGCAATCATCTTCCAATCCTCACCGGAACCTTCCGGAAGAATAATAGCTGTCCGCTCCGCATTATCCAAAATTCCTGGATGATATTTTTTTTCTTCTGCAACAATTAGGCGGTTCCCTCTCTCACACTGAAGAACAACTTTCCCCGGGAAAATAGAAGATTTCAGCGCCGATAATATAGTGATCTGTCCATTGTCTGCCCGCTGCTTTTCAATTTCACGCCACTTTTTCAGACACTTTTCTGCGAACTCACTTTCAAACGCTTCATCTGCCGCAACATCCTCTTTTGTCACAAGAGGCACTAAATATGTGGTAGCAACATACGATTTCAACTCGCTCCAGAAAGATGTATGGTAGCTCGTATCGCCTACGATTGGAGTTATTTCTTTTTCAATCCGCCGTATTACCTCAAACGCTTTTTCTGTTTCCTCAGACCAGTGGCAGCTTTTAAGAAACTGCATATTTCCGTCCAATACACTTACCCAGAACTGCTTGCATTTTTCTTTGAAGTCGGAAATTCCTGAAGCATATTCTCTTCTGACGTAATACAATGGACGGCAACTTGAATCTGCCGCCGTAACAAAGATCTTCCCATTTTTCTTGTCGAACACTACACTCTTTACTTCGTAATAACTCATAATTAGCCTCGCTTTCTCCCCTTTTGGGGTACAAAAAAGAGCAGGTGGCTACCTACTCTTTTTCGTTTGATTATTATTTTTCGTTTACACAGTGTATTATACCACTAATATGCATCAAAAAGCAAGCGACATGTTTTCTAACAACTCAGGTTTTCACTCTTAACAATTTCCTTTAAATCCTGAATTACGGCAGTCAATGCATTTCGATCGCCCTTTCTGTATTCATCCAATTCCTCTTCGTTATCGGTGCTTATATACTTTTCGTATTTTTCAATGAGATTTTTTATTTTTTCTTCCATTCGTTTTCCCTCCATATTATAATTTCCCTTGTGGTGAGCATTGACAGCTATATATGTTCAAATTGCCTCAATACCTACTACGGACAATGAGTTCTCTTCGAGCCATTTGAAAATGTCACGGACAATTGCGTATGTATCTTCATATCCGAAAGAAGCAGCACTCCATGTGTAATATTCATTTTCCTTATCAAACCATATCTCTACATTATCATCATTTGACAGATATAATCGGATAGTAATATCCTTTCCGTTTTCTTCTGCCGCCATTTCTTCAATGATATATTTATTTACTTCCACAGCGTTCATTTTATCACCTCAATTTGAAAATTGAATCAATTCTTTCATGTTACTTTATTTTGTATCCATATACCCATTTTGGCATTGATACACTATCATGCCAATTGTGAAGACTAACAGGAAATCTATCTAAAACTCCGTCTTTATATAGTTCCGAAAGATATTTATTTAGTTCTGGAACCTTTTGCGCTCCCCATAACATAACTTCTACATTTTTTGGATTACAATTATCTATATAAGAAGTAACAAATTCTTCAATATATACATCTTGCCATCCATTATCATGAATGTATTCAGTAATCCAATTTAATTTTTCTTGCTTTGTCATATGTTGCACCTTAAAGATCGTCATTTAATACCAAATTTCTTCAATTCTTGTTTGATCCGATCCTAACTGAATTTACTAAGTCCAAAATTTCCTTTTCGTATATGACTTCACCTTTTGCTTCCATCACGGTTCTGTCCATCTGCTCATTAAATGAGTCAGCTATAAAATCCATGTTGCAACTAATATCCATACTTTTATCTATAATATAATCTACTATGAACTACACTATCAGGAAATTTTCTACGAATCAATCTTGCCATGAGTTTCCCATATGTTTTCAATTCAATTATATCATTTTCTTCATCTGTTTGAGCAGAACAAGCATGTATAACCATATGATCTGCCAGATGACACAGTTCTTCTTTGTTCACAGTAATTACAATTTGTATTTCATATTCTGACATTTCCCATATTTCTATCCATATCCAATTATGATTAGGATAATTATTTATCTTATCCAAAATTTCATTATCAGACAATAATATTTCCATTCAATACACCTCGTTTCTAGTCAAACATCTTTAACTCAGGCATATGCTTCTGAATAGATTCAAATGCTTTATCCCAATCAATTTTATTGTCATTGTTACTTAAAATATCTCTTAATACATCTGCTGCGCTTTGATCATTCATACGATTTAAAATCTCTTCTGCAATAATTTTCTTTGTCTCCAGTTCTCCCATTTATATTACCTCACTTCATAAAGACTTGAAAGTCGAATTTCCAGTTCTATAAGTTATTTTTATTCCTCTACTTTATCATAAACTGTGATACCTTTTCTGATCCGTTCCTTACTTCCAAATAATATTCTTTACTTGGCTCTACCTCAAAATCGCATGTTTTCGGGTGTTTCCATTCCTCTTCAGAAAGCCATCCGCCTCCATTGCAATTATTCAGGTCTCCATTTTGGGATAGCCATATTATATCCCCTGTTTTAAACGTGCCATCAGAACTCCCTTTTATGACAACGTATAATTTTAACTTTTCCATTTTCATCTTGTGTGATAACTAGGAAGTTAATCATCACACGTTCCTTTCCTTTTAATATTGGTATTTATATGGTATAAGTGAATTATACCATATAAATACCTAAAAGTCAATTATAATCCGCTTTTCATGCGTCATAATATATTCGCAATGCGTCATAGTTTCGCTCTGTCCTGATACGCTATAGGCTCCACGGGTTCTACTTTTGAAGTCTGAGTTTTCCAGTTTTCCAATCCGTAAAAAGATCTATCCTTTCCTTTATATTGTAAACAACTTCTATGGTATCCTCCTTTATTCCCTTCATATTCAGGTACAGTACAAAATCTTTATATTCCGGTTTCGCTTTGATTTTTTCCCACACCCTGACAGCAATATCATCTTCGTGCTCTTCTACATAGTCTTTCATTTCACTTATTGCTTCTGCATGCTCTGCGCTGCCCTGGAATACTTCCACTGGTTTCCGATATTTTCCTTTTATGCAGGAAACAATCCAGCCGGCATAATTTTTTATGTACTCCTGGCTATCTGCAAATTGAATTGCCTCTTCCACTTTTTTCTCATCATTTTCCGCAACCCGCAAAAACTCTATGATGTCATCCCTAGTCAGCTTATTATGACCAACATAGGAAAAGGCGCCCTCGTTTTCAAAATCCATTGTCATCTGCTCGCCATTTATATCATGAATAAGATCAACCATCTTGTCCATTTCTGGTTTCCTTGCAGGCTCGTTCTTGGCTATGTAAAACCGAATGCGCCGTACCTTTGCACCACTACCATATTTCAAAGGTTCATATTCAAACATAATGTCGCTCTTCTCTGCCAGTTCCTTTTTCGCTACATCTAACACCTGCCGACGGAACTCATACCATACCTCAAAACTTTTATCCTTGACCACATTGTCGTAAATATCATCCCAGGACTTCCCGTCCGCAATGGCGCGGCGCACTCCCTCTTCATCCGTATTGGCTAATCCTATCGTGCATTTCAGCTCGCTGAGTCCATATTCCTTTGTTACAATCCCATTATTGATATTAGGATCACTACGATATATTTCTTTTTTTAGCAGCTCATATAAGCGATATGAATGTGCTTTTTCAATTTTCATCAATGTTGCCACTTCATATGTCGTGAAATTTGTTTTCAGCTGATGCACATACGGCGTCATGTTTTTATTGAAGGTTATGATAAACTGCTTGTCTATATAATCCGCATTGTTTACCATGGTAAATATGGAAAAGTTCCCCTTGTTGTCTTCTATTACGATCTGATGTCCAGTCATCAGTTTTGCGGTTCGCTTTAGTGACTTATATATATTTGTATCGGTTTTTTTGCCAAGTAACGTTTTTATTTCACCCGGATATAATTTGGCAACCGGGCATCCGTTTACGATTTCAATCCGTGTCAAAGCGATTGCCATGATTTTATTTTCCAGAATTGATGTCTTATATTTTCCACTGATAAGGGTATTGGACTTTCTTATCAGCAGCTCGTTATCTTTTTTCTCCATTGCTGCCACACATCCTTCATTGCACAGTTTGTTACTATATCTTACATTGGTTATTTTAAGTATTTTCAACCGTTAAATCAAGTATTTCTAAACGTTATCCTATATTTTCGTCAAATGTTCCAAAAAGCACCGTCAATATAAGTATTTTCAACCGTATCTATTTACCTAGTTTTACAAAAAGCAAGTATTTTCAACCGTATCTAATTGCCTTTTCTTTTAAATAACGGTTATTTCTAATGCTTCTATTGCAGCTACGGTTATTTTTACTTGTCTTTGCAGTACATATTTCTTACAAGTACATGGATTTTACTGGTTTTTGTGGCTATAGCTACGGTTGATTTTACTTGTTTTGCTACGTTCAAATTTACTTACTCGCCATCTATAACGGTCAAAATTACTTATACAAGTAAATTTAAACGTTATATTCCATTCCCATTTTGTCTTGCTCCATTCATAAAGGCACAAGATATAGCGTTTTCTATAAATACAAGTAATTTAAAACGTTTCTATCAGTTAATCCCAACGTTTCTGATAGTGCCTGTCCACGCATCTTTTCGTATATTTAACCGTATCTTCAAGTATAACTTAACGTTAAGAATGCTTGTACACCTTATATTCAGCGGTTTTCTGGATTTCTAAATATAATAAATAAAAGAAATGTTGTCGTATTCTTTATGTATATATATATTTATTGCAAAACAAAAAGACTGTTGCAATACGATTCTTCAATCGTAAAGCTAACAGTCTTTGGTGTTTTATATCTTATGATCTGGAAATCATTTCCTTCGGATCTGCAATGACAGCCAACAAAGCATTATTCGCACCATTTTCATACGAATTGGTTTCCAATGGCTTTTCTTCGTTGAGTTTGGTGTAACCTTCATATTTGGCAATAAGTGCTTCAAGATATGTTTGGCTGACACATTCAAATCACTCTCCCTTCAAATTAGGACACAAGCCAAGACCACCATCAATCTCAGGCAATCTTCTATATGCATCTCTGTGAATGTATTAAGTTGTATTCATTGCTTAATTTGTATTTTCATTGTAGAACGGACAATTATCTTCTCCGTTTGTATAATACTTATCAGTTTCATCCTCTGTCATATTGTCATACTGACTACATTCAGAAGTACCTGTTGAATTATCATACCCAAAATGTTTACAACTATTACAATCTTTCATTATGTAGCCTCCGTTCTAATTCCTCAATAGTTTCTTTGAGTGTACTATATTTCCCATCAGTTCCCTTAGATTGTACCATATTATCTGTTGTCAGTAAATTATCTTCAATAGCATAATGAAGAAATCATCCATTAAGTAATACCTTACAAGGTTTCAACACATGTGCATATCCCTTGGAGTTTATAAACCAATACAAATTATACTGTTCATTTTTGTATATTTGATTTACATAATAACTTGTTACAGTTCCTTTTATTCTTTCCAGGGTTAATAACGCTGCACCTTTATATGGACACAACATACTAAGCCACCTCTTTCTTCCATTGAACTTTAGGACATACCATTGTGATTTTCACTTGTAGTGGTTGTTACGAGCGTTAGATTTCTTAACGCTCTATCATAGAAATAAATCTGATCAGAAAGTTTCTCATCTAATGGAATACTGTCTTCCAATATTTCAGATGTGAGATCCTTTAAATCTTTTGGATCGCTCAAATCGGCAGATATGACAAACACTTCACTTTCCATAAATGGCAAGACATAAAGGTTGCTTTCAAGACTTTCTGCCAATTTGTGCAGCTCGTCTTCATACAGCAAAGATGCAGCACCGTTAATCCGGGTTGTAGTAGAGATTATCCAAAATGGATGTTGGGTGGCGCCTTCCGCAAATTCCAGCGGCATGCCAGCCATTAAACACATCTCCCGCATGACCTCATCCATTTTTCTTACCGTTGCCGGGAAGAGTCTTTTCGTATTCTCTGTTGCATACTTGAACAGCTGGTTCTCAGTCAGTCCGAGCGTGTAGGCAAGGTCGTTTGTGACTTTGGTGCTCTGCATACCTTCGGAATCTACCGTTATTACTAACGAATATATAATGGAAAGATCCAGAAATGATCTGTGCGGCACCTGCTCTAACAGAGACTTGTTAAGTTCTGTATTAACAAGCTGAAAAACGATCTTTTTGCTTGCGTTTTGGAAAAGACTATCCACATTGATGTTGGGAATATTCTTGAAAGCATTCACCAGCACGTTTGCGGAAATTTTAATGGTTTCTTCAAGATCGCCGTTTTCCTCGTAAAGTGCATACATGTCGTTAATATAAATGACGGGTGTACCCGTTACGCCGTTCCCTTTCAGGCGGAGACCGTCCAAGGTCATATTCTTTTTAGCTACCGGCGAGATCAAAAGTTCCATACCTCTAAAGTAGAACGGCATATAAGACAAAAAATTCTCCTGAACAATCGTTTTAAATGCATCATAATTTAATAACATGTGTTATTCCTCCTTTTGGTTGTTATTTCTTGGCATGACTATATGCATAATAGTCATGCCGGTTGCTTCGCTTCTTGGCATATTCTTCATTAAAACTCATCAAGAACCGTTTTTAGACGAATTTCGTCAACGTAAAACAGATCCACAGTATCGCCATCCTTATCTGTGAGGGAAATTTCTCCTTCAGCGAATGGAAATGTGCCGCCATTGTTTCGTTCTCTGATGTTCTCAGACAATATGTCTGCCTGACTCCTCATAAGAATTACATCGGAAGAGCACTCATCTGGTGTTCCTGCATTTGAAATGAGCGTATATACCGCCATGCCGCCGTAAGTGCTGATAATGTGATTCACGGCTGCAGCCTCTTCTTCGCCGGTGTAATCTCCTACATTAAACGCATCTGTCATTTTTTGCGGATCAGATGCCAATTCTTTCTTGAGATATGAATAAATATTGTCATATCCCGAATCAGAATCGAGGCAATTGGATAACGCCCCATCCAAATTGTCTGCCTTGTCATGCAACCGCACATACTGTGCAATGGTCTGATACTGCTCTTCCGTTAGTGATAGATGAAGACAGTCTGTGTAAAGATTATGCCTCTTGAATCGACGAAGAAAACACGATGGAACATCGTATACTTCATCGCCGTCAGAGATCTGGATACTTTCAATGTCGAGCCAGTCGATTGCCTCTTTTGTTGAAATATCGCATGCCTGCAGAGAAGTCAAAAACAATCCTTTGACTTCGTGTAGTCCGACGCGCTCACATCTTTCGTCGTTATAGATAGTGACATCTTTCCCTTCTACTTTTCCAGGGGTAAAATGAGTGTCAACCCACCACAGTCCCAAAACGACGCTTCCGTCGTCGCTGCTGAATTCCAGGGATTCAATTACGACTTTCCTTTTTTCACTTAAAGTTACTTTGAGATTCATTTGTTTGCCTCGCTTTCTCCCTTTTGAGGGTAAAAAAAAGAGCAGACCGAAATCTGCTCTTTTTAGGTTGATTATTATTTTTTGTTTACATTGTGTATTATACCACAACTCTGCGCTCTGCGCAAATAGAAATAAGGCAATGCTCTTGGATTTCACCAATCTACCTTGAAATGCGAATTTAGTTTCCTAATTCCTTTTTATATTTCTCTTTTGCCTCCTGTATGGTTCTTCTAAGTTCTTCTATGCCTTCAATATTACCGGAACACATAATGTAAGCATTTTCCATCATATTTATGGCATGCGCCGTACTTCTACTAAACCCAAACAGAACAGAATTTTTATATTCCTGTATTGCCGTTTTCATAACTAACTCTTTATGTGCATCTCTCATATAATCGCACATCCTTTCCGTTTAAAACACTCATTTAGTTTGTGTTCACTTCTTCAAAATAATCTGGCGTACATGAATATTCAGCACCAATAATTCCCTTTGTGCCCATGTTTGTTTCGACTGTATATGTTCCATTATGGTGCTTAACTGCTCCATATACTTTACCAGCAGTCCAAACTGTAGCGAAATCATCATTCCCTGTCAAATCTTCATCATAATTCTTTATACATCTTAGCTGTCTTTTATATTTCATTTTTCTTTCCTCCCTTTGATTTTTTCTAATGCGTAATTGTATAGCATCTCTGTTTCATTTTCACTTAATTCAACTATAATAGGACTATCTAATAATCCGCTAAAATCCCAAACTGAAAAATAAATTCCTTCACGTTCTTTTGTACTATGGTTAAAATGTACAAAACACATAATATATTCTGTTTCACAATCTATATTACATTCCAATTTTTCGATTCCATTATGTTTTATCTCAAATTCTACAGAATCAACTTTTACTTCCTTATTATCGTCTGTATAAGGTGTGTGGGGTCTAATCCAGTCAATGTGTATGATTGCAGACTCTTCTACTATGTTTTCTCTTTGAATATCCATATTATTCATTCCTTTCTAATCCATTGCTCGCTTCACTTCATCAATGGATAAATCGTATAAGTCGGCAACAAAATCTATTGCACTATCAATACATTGCAATGATGCGAACTTCCGTCTATCCTTTAGACAACTGATTGCCTGCTGTAGATTTCTTTCTTTGTGTTTGATTTCTTTTACCTGATCTTCACTCATACTTCTACCTCTCCTTAGTTTCAATGGCTGATTTTCAATGCTGATAAAATATCTGATACTTCTGTTTTTGTTTGACATAAATGAAATTCATCTGTTGATGTTTTATTATAATCAGCATAATATTTTTCTTTTATAATGTTTAGTGAATCATTCTTATCGACATCGTAAATTATATGCCGTAATATATAGATGTCTTTAATTTTACTTAACACCACACAATACATGTAATACCTCCAATCCATAAGAAACTACTTTTCATTAAAAATCTCTGCAATCAGTTCGTCAGGAATTACATCTGCAAATAATTCTTGTGCAATCCAGTTTGCCTTGCCGTTATTGTTGCTCTGTGCATAAGCGACTGCATTCCGTACAAGATTTTCAAGTCCTTCCTGGTCCACTTTTGATAAGATCTCTCTTATGTCGCAGCTATATTTTGCAAATTGCATAGTATCCATCACTCATCCTCCGGTTCGGTTCTAGTCGCCAAACGCATATTCTGACTTTTTAAATGCATCCAGCTTATCAAGCAGGTCTTTTGCTCTCTTGCCAATATGAGCCTGCCCACCAGTTAAAGTGCCATCCGAAAATAATATCTTCCCGTTTTCTTCAATCAGAAAGACACATTCATCCACCGGATATCTTCGGTCTGCCACCTTAAATCGGATGCATGCACTCATGCTGCGTGGGACTTTAATAGATCCGTCAGCATCCAGCCACGGCAACTGCAATGTATCTTTTCCGTAAGGAAGATCATCGGTAAGATATCTAAATAAGGAATCAATATCATTGAAATCCTTTTTGAATGCCGATCTGTTATCATCAGTTTCGTAATGTTCACCTTTTACAATAATCATAGTGTCCTCTCTTTCTTTAATTCGGAAGCATCAGTTTCGGTTACTCTGCACATTCAGTAATTACAATATAGTTTCCGTTACCCTTGAGGTACAGTAATTCATATACCTCTCCATCATAACCACCATCATCTGCTTCGTAATCTTCTTTTGTTTCATATTTTTCGTAGTTGATTATGAAATCGCACATGTTCCATAAGCCGCTTTCTTTTGCAACTCTCTTTCTGTGTGCAATTTCCGATTTGTCTTTGTAGTTATGACTATTTACTGCGTCATAACTACACTTCACATATGGAACGCCAAGATATGCTGCCAAATCCTTTTCGATTTGAAGCAATTCTCCTTCGTCTTTTCTTATGGTGTATCTGTTGCCTACCATAGACTTCCATGTAGTTTTCTCTTCTTTTGCCATTTTTGCCTCGCTTTCTCCCTCTTGAGGGTACAAAAAAAGAGCAGGCGGCTACCTACTCTTTTTCGTTTGATTATAATTTTTTTGTTTACATAGTGCATTATATCATATATTCACAAAAGAATCAATATTACTTATATCTGTTGTTCTCGGGTAATCCTCTTTTTCTCGCAAAAGTGTTTAAAATCTAACCCTTCCGACGAATAATGGATATCGTCGGAATTTCCAGATGCCCCTTGATCCGCCGCAAAGACAACACTGACCTGGCTCGCGGCTGTTTCTATAATTTTTGTACCAACTCCACGACGTTGAAAATCCTCTTTTATATGCATTTGCTTTGGATATGCAATTGCTGGCTCTCCGTCAGTATTCCTTCCGATACAAAAGCTGATATGACCAATTGTATCATTTTCATAAATAGCAGATAATGTGTCATCACCGTTTAGAAGATCACCTTTAATGTTGACTTTATTTAAAAAATCTGCATCCATATGGCTGCCTCCTTTCTTGTATTGTGTAAAAAAAATATAATAAAATCCGAAAGAAGTCAAGTAAATTTGCACACAAAAATAGACCTGACCATGTAAAAGATCAGATCTATTTTGCATAAACTACTGTGATACCCAGTCTTCTACGCACAAACCCTCTATGCGTCTGAATTCCCGGGTATTATTTGTTACAACCGTCAGCCCTTTTGACTGTGCATGACCTGCAATAAGCATATCAAGCGGTCCGATCGGTGTGCCTCTCTTTTCAAGTGCAGCACGGATTCTTCCGTACTCTACCGCTGCATCCGCGTCAAAATCAAGCACTGCAATTGTCGACAGCATCAAAGATAATGCAAGCCGATTTTTAGCTACTGCCTGGCTTTTTTCTACACCGTGTACAAGCTCGGCATAGGTTATCGCCGAGATACAAAGATCTTCTGGTGAGTGACTTAAAAATTTCATGATCACGGATTCCGGCTTATGCTTAATGATAAAAATACAGATATTCGTATCAAGCATATATTTCATAGTTCTTCACGCTCCTGTGTTTCCTGTAGCGCGCGTCCATCTTCCATGAAATCATCTGAAAAAAGGTTTATACTTGTCAAAAATCCTTCCCATTCACTGTTTTTTGGTACGAGCATAACGACATCGCCTACCTTATTCACTATGACCTCATCGCCATTGAAGCGGCACTCTTTCGGAAGACGCACAGCCTGGCTCTGACCGTTTCGGAAAAGTTTTGCAGTCATCATAAATACGCACCTCCTTTACTATTAGTATATACTATAGTATATACTTCGTCAAATCAAATGATTTTATGTATGGTTGCGCGCACGGTTAATTTTCCTGCTCATTCTCATAATCAGTTGCCTTTTTCGTCGCATTATCAATGACACGCACGGCATAGCATCCGCCAGAGAGCATACGATTGACATAATCCATGATTTTCTCAGGATTCTGTATTGCATATCCACACGAATTCGCTTTCCGGTTTCCATCTTCGTCAAGAGGAATAAGATCATACCCGCTCCATGTAAAGTCCTGCAGATTCTCATTTACCAACTTATGCATCGCAATAAGGAAGTCTGCTTCAAGAGCAGCCATGGTATGCATTGCATCGTCGCCATCTGAAAGGGTTTTGTATGTTCCCAGAGATATTGTCTTTTGGGTGTTGTTAAAGCTTCCTACGATGGCTACGTCCAGATAGATTCCTTCGCTGTCGCCATAATCCAGTTTGAATGCCGGACTAAAGGTATATGAATCCACAGATTCTTTTGTGTGACTAGATAATCCATAGTCCAAGATATCCGGCAAAAGGCTTTTTTCTTTCAGAATTTCGTTTACAGCATCAAATAATTCTTTGTTTGTGTAGGGTGTTTTTCTCATTTTAGTCTCCTTCATGCCCCAGCGGGCATGTTCCTGGTGGTCATTTGCTGACGCAGGGCAGCCCGTAGGCAGTTTAAATTAAGACATCATGCTTAAATAGCACATAATTCCACAATCGGGGAATATTTCGGTGTTTAAATCTCCCCGGTTTGGATCCAGTTCATCCAGATATATAGGACCATTTTTGTCTTTTAGCATAGAGTGTCCAACGGCTCGTTCTAATTTCGCCCGACTCTCGAATACATCCGGGAAATCTTTTCTAATTCGGTTCCAATATCCCATACCGCCTTTGACACATCCGATGCAATTATTATTCGGATAGCCGAGTTCGTACATCAAAGGTCGGGCAAAATCAAAAGTCCGTTCAAATAATCCATGTACCTCTTCTTTTGAGAGGTTTCTTTCAATGAGAGGAAATTCGTGTGCAGCTTGAGGATTAGCTTCAACGGTCCTTTCGGCGCGGTCTTTTTCTGCAAGATCGAAGCCCCAAACATACGTCAGCTCATAATCCCTGTGCTGTTCCTCCCACTCTTTTCTAACTCTCTTTTTCAACCAATTTGTACAGGGAGCAAAGCCGTTTGCTGGATTTCTAAATCCACCAAACGTTCTCACGCAATCCTCCACACATCTGTACTCACTTGATCGCAGTATTTCGATCTTTTTGCCGATAGCTTTTTCGCAATCTTTAATAAACCGAATACTGTCCTCATGCTGATCGGCAATATCAATGTAGATCCATTCGTCTACATCTCCGGCGAGGTATCCCGCCATAAAACTTGATATTCCTGCACTGATCCAACATACCTTTAGTTTCTTTTCTGTCATAACACCACGCTACAAATCCATGTATCGTGGATAGCAATAGTGCCGAGCGTTTTTTAGCATACTTTAAAGGAAATTCTTTCATCCTACTCACTTCCCTATCGCTTTATACATAAACTTCGTTTACTTTAGCTTTTTTATGCAACCTCGGTTTACCGAGGATTCGTTATTCCTTTCCTGCTAATTTGCTTACTGTTGCTGCTGCATTGGTTTCTGGTAACAATAAATTTTCCAGTATCTGTACCAACGGGATGATTTCCTCACTGGTCAGAATCCTGGGAAAGCCGAAATCTGCAAGATGCTCTTCGGTATCGTACCCGATAAAGTCTGGTTCAGGCTTCAGTTTCTGAAAAGCCTCCAAATTCTGAGAGAACATTGTTTCCGTGCATTCGGCGGACACTTCAAATCTTTCTCCAGAATAGTTCTGTACCTCTATGGAATAGAAGTTTTCGTCACATTCCAGACATACAAACGCATACGCCGGGATGTCCGTTGTGCGCAGCAATTTGCCACATTTAGGGCATATTGCATTGGTTTTAAATGGTTTCATTTTTTTCCTTTCTCCCAATTAAGGGTAAAAAAAAGGAACAGATCGCAATCTGTTCCTTTTTAGGTTGATTATTATTTTTGTTTACATTGTGTATTATACCATATGTTTGCAAAATAAGCCACAAAGAAATATAAGTTGTTGCAAAGATCTTTAGTTCTTTGTAATCTGGAATCCAAATACACAGAAGCCGAACGTGTCTGACAAAAAGTCTGCAACCATATCCTCTTTGACATTATCAGGCAACTCTGCTTCCGGTGGTAAGTTTACATTGTATCCCTCTGTATTCCATTTAATATTTACTGCCTTCATTTTCAGTTACCTCCATAATGATTTTACACTTCAAATTGGTTTATCACGCGCCGGTTTGCTTTCTGCTCTTCAAGCCCGTTAAGTAAAGTCGCCTTTATCAGTCCCCAATTATCTACAATAGGGAATATGTCATATGGGCTATTTGCACTTTCAAAACTTTCGTCCATGTATCCAAATTTCCGTCCATAGCCGATCGCGCCTTCTGATGTGCTGCCCCCACCGGAGAAAAATTTTCGTGGTTCGCTAAACACCCAGAAGTGATATGATTCAACAGTTGTATAGGTTCTTGGACATCTGTAAGTGTCACCAAAATCACATTTAATTTGTGAGTCTTCATCCATATTGGGGATAATGTTTTCCGCTATCCACTCAATAATCATCCGCTTATTTTCTTTAAGCTTTTCTTTATCGTTGTCTGTAAAGTGCATATCTTCGTAATTCATAGCTTTTACCTACCTCGTATTATAAAGTAGTAGTGTTTATAGACCCTCTCCAAGGTCTGTATGGCTGTTATGCACAGATGCCAGTTTTGCGCTATTCCGCTTTTCTGTAAAATATCTGAATATAGCGCTCATCCGTTTCGTCAAAGTCCATCATTACATCGGCGGCTAATGCTGCCGGAGAATTGGAATCCTTTTTTACCTGTTCCAGGAGATATTTTTTGGCATCCTTTTCATCGAGCGCTCCAATTGACAGACGATAATTGAGATCCTGTATGTATCCGGTCAAGTCCATCCCTGCTGACGCGCAGATGAAACTCAACATGGAAATAAAATCCTCCGGATCCATAGACCAGTAGACCCGATTTCGTCTAACCTCGTAAGATGGAAATACTCTCTGGAATTTCTGGAGGTTACAGAATTTACCATCTTTTGGAATGGAAAAGGCAACGTGTTGGAAGTAACCTTTGAAGTTATTTTCTAACAGATATTTAAAAATAGTTGCGACTTCCGTAGCGTCCTGTCCAAACGCTCCGCATCCGAAAGCGCCCAGAATCAATGTTTCCACATGATTAACAGCTGCAACATGCAAAATAAAGCCAATTCGGCTTACCAATGCAACATGGTTCATAGACGCATCAGATCTGCCGAACTCATGAAGAAAGGCTCTGTTATTAGGTGCGGCGCAAGTAATTACATCTCCGATGTTTTTCAAGGAATGCTCAGAGTTCTCGAAAATAACGCTGGGAGTGTAAATTGCGGCATTCCGATACAGACCATAGTTCAAATTCTCATTGTTTGTTGCGTAAAAATCAGTCATTCTTGAGAGAACATTGTACAAAAATGACTCATGACATAGACATTCTTCCTGTGCGATGGAACCGGTAAGAAACTCTCCGCCCGGCTGTACATATGAAGCGAAGTTCAATACAGCAATCTTATGATCCGATAATGCATTCTCATAGATCTGCCGCGTACTGGTTTCGTCAAAAACGCCAAGTTTTGTGCTGTGGTTTGGATTTACCGGAAGTGGTGGCAAGGAGTCGTCTCTGTATATTACAGAATTTGCTACTGCAGAGTTGATCTCTTCTGCGTACCTGACTGCCATTTCCGCTGTGTGTTTTTTTGCTTTTTCTGCTAAATTCATATTTGCCTCGCTTTCTCCCTTTTGGGGTAAAAATAAGAGCAGATCAACAGATCTGCTCTTAAATAGGTTGATTATTTTATGTTTACACAGTGCATTATACCATGCCTACACAAATTGCGCAATATATGTTTTGCGCATAATCAGTTTGGAAAATCGTAGCTATACGCTTTCTTTGTTACATATTGGTCAAGTGCCTGGAACATATCTTTCTCTAACAGATCCCTCCAGTTATCTTCCGCCCAATCCACGGATGGCTTGTAGTCGTCCACATAATCGTCTGATTCCCAGTCATCGTCCGTGTTGCCGTGTTTAACACACACAAAGTAACTTATCACAGGTTTTTTGGATCCGGCTTTTATGCCGCATTGTTCATAGGTATGAACATTAACCTCAATATCTACATGTCCGATTACCAGAACGGCAGCTCCTCTATACGGATCGCCGTTCTCAAATAGGCTGTCCATACTGCCTTTCCGAATATCTTCAATGATGGAGTCAAGTTCATTGATGTCGAACTGGTAATCCGAGCGAGCTTTTGCTTCTTCAAATGTCATAAAATTCTCCTTCCTCATCATTCAATGAAATTGTTTCTTTGATAAAAACTCTACTACCGAGTTTCTCCGACACCGGTGATTTCTGACTGCAGCCAGTCTCGCCACTGGTTTCTGTCCTGAATATTTCCGGCAAGTATGTCTTTTGTCACCGTATCAAACCATTCTGCCAGTTCTTCGGTGGTCATACAGCGGATTTTCTCTGCGTTATTTGTAGCACCACGTCGCCGCAACTCATTATATAGGGTTTTCGTAGAAGCATCCCAGAGAACAGATTCTTCCAGATCTAATGTATTAAACTCGCCATCTATGATAACAAATTTACCGTCAGAATCCCCCGAGTATGTAATTTCACCATTCAGTAAGACACCTTTTTTAGTAAACCGGGTGACGATATTTAACAGAGCGTCTTCGATATCTCCGTACTGATCGGTGATTTCTACACCTGCAACAGATTCATCCTCTTCAGGATACTCTTCACCATCAATTCCTGCGGCATCAAGGAAAAACAGCAATTCCCTAACATATTTTTTGGGTACCACAATGCAACCTGTATTTAATATTGTCATTTTTAAGTCCTCCTTATTTTTGAACTACTGCTTCGGAAAAGTGACCAATGATATAACCTTTTATCACTTCTACCGACAGATCATCATAGATACATTCAAAGCAGTCAAAATACTGTTTACCGATACTAAACGACCGTCCCTTTGGTTTCCACCGTCGTCTTTCACCTTTTGCAAAAAAATAATCCATTTCTGAACCTCCAAACATTTACAAGCCGGCACATATTCGTGTGCCGGCTTTCCACGCTCGCTTGCTTAATTTACAGCGCGTTGTAAACTTCCTCGAGCAATTCCTCTCCCTGTTCTTCCAGATCCACCGGAAGATGTTCCCTTGCATCTGAAAACCAAGCCTTTAATTTTTCAGAAAGAGGCATTGGAGCATGATGTTCTTCGGCAATTCGAGCTGTATAAACGCTTGAACTCCGGATCATTTCTGCCATTCGGTTATTCATGAAATACGGCGTAGCTCCATATGTTAAAGCTTCGCTCCGCTCCTCCTCAGAAGTAACAATAACGGCATTGTTTCCGTTTTTGGCGAAAAACTCGCTTGCCTCTTCATCACACGCGTTTGATACGCAGTCCAAATACTTACAATAAGCTAAATCTTCGCCATCGTATGTATTGAACATTTTCTTGATAAAATCGGTATTGTTTGTGCTGGCAATGACTCTTGCTGTTGCGTTCTGCAATTCCCATCCAGCAACGGTGTGCCGATCCCGGTCAAGACGGATTCTTTCTGGTGCCATGTCATATCCATACTGCAAGGCATCTTCGGTGCATACATAAAGTCCGCTGACAAAGATCATTCCCTTAAATTTCTCATTTAAAAGAATGCGGCTGTTATTCGCCTGCATCACTTCACCAAGCAATCCCTCTCTTTCCTGCAGATAAAGATTGCTTTCCAGGATCTCCTCATACATTTCAGCTGTAATGCCCTGAATCTCAAAAACCAGATCATGGTTTGCAACTGGTCTTAACAAAGAGCCGGCTTTCTGAATGTCAAAGGCAGGAATGTCTACACCGTAGCGTCTGCTCTTGATCTTCTTTGCGGTCCATACTTCATTGCAGCCGAAATTGTAAATCTTTAAGGAAAGACCTTCTCTGAGAAGGACGACGGTTGCAATTTTGTAGCCTTCACCGTGCTGTCCAATTGTTCTGTTGTCGTTTCTTTTGTCAGAAATTCCGATCAACAAGGTTGATTTATTCAACTTTCCTGTTTTATTTCCGATCATCAGAGTTTCGGTTTCCTCGTTGTAGTCGAAAAACATTTTGTTTTCCGGGTTTACAGTCTCTTCGTCTTTTGCATTCTGAAAGATTTCTCTTACTGCGTCTACATGCGTCCACGTTGGAACATATCCCATAGATACAGTTAATTCATAGTTTGCCATAATTAGCCTCGCTTTCTCCCTTTTGTGGGTACAAAAAAAGAGCAGGTGCTTGCCTACTCTTTTTCGTTTGATTATAATTTTTTTGTTTACATCGTGAATTATACCACAATTATTCACTGAATTCAACTATAAATCGTTGTTTTCCAGTGCTATAATTTTATTTTCCAATAATCCGGAATTAAACTGATAAGCTTATCTGCATCTGTAAACTGCGTATAGAGTTCAATCCAATACTGATTATTGTCTGTATCTGTACAACATGCTTCCAACTTAAAATCATGTCTTGCATAAATTGTCAGACATAATTCTACTTTCTGGACAGACACACCTTCTGGTATTTCTTCGACGGTTGCGTACTCTCTCAGTAAGTCGTCAATTTCACTTTGCTCTAAATCATAATTGTAAAACACCTGCAAGGGCTTGTCTGTATCATCCAACTCGTTAAATGTGACTTTCGTATAATCTAACATAGAATTACTCCTTTTTTATCATAGAATTATTATTGCGTGATATACAAATGAAAAATCGAGGGCACCCTATTTTTCATTGAATTCATTCTCATTATCCGTCCATCCCTGATGCGGATCGCTCTTTGAAGCGGGAACGGTATCATATTCAAGAGCTTCTGTCGTAATCTTGATCGGATACATAAGAGAAGCATTGTCCTGGTCATAGCAAGCCATGATGACTCCAAGATCACGCAATTCACAAGAGATCTGCTTCCCCTCGTAGTAAGCCTGTAGATTTGAAATTTCTTTTTCGCTTGCGCTGCATTCCCAAGTCCCGTTTTTGAGCTTGCAAATAACTTCCGGTATCATGTCTCTGTTCCATTCCGGGATCAGATCATACACATCGTAGTTTCCAAATCTTCCATATCCATCATAGCAAGATTCATGGATTGTCTTGCCGTATTTCTTCTGAAATGGCTTTGGCACGAGTAAATATGTATCTGCCGGCTTGTTATCAATAAGCTGGTTGTTTGTATCGCTGTAAATCCAACTGAACTGTCCCATAATTTTTTATCTCCTTTTCTCACTATATGCCGTGCTTGCATGTTGTTGCAAGCACGGGTTATATTGTTTTTCACAATAACGCTACATCTGTCATGATTTGTATTATGAATGCATCAATCATCTGTATATGATTTCGCTTCCACATATTTTACTTCACCGCCATCTTCGGCTTCAATTTCAATCTCATATTCATATATTTCTCTGACAACACCTTTATACTTTGCCATATTCTCACACTCCTTCCGGCTTCTCGCACCGTTCAAATTCGATAACCCACACCCACGGTGATGCATCCTAGCCGTAGCGGTCAAGGTTAGATTTCTTGATGATGCTGTTCCAAATATCAATTTTTGTTCGTGTTCCGTAAGATTTTCCAGCTATTCTTCAATATCGTATTTCAAGCAATATCCAGGGATTGTACAGCCACCTTCCCCATTTCCTTGAGGACAGTCAAAGCAACCACCTCTATGAGAAATTTCTTCTTCCTTCATGACCAGCCAATCCTGGTATGCTTCTTCTGCTGCTTGGTCGTATTGCTCGGACAGTTTACTAAGATTTTCGATATCCTTTCTGATTACTATTTTCAAAAACGGATATTTGTTTTCCATTTCCTTTAAGTAATCCCTCAGTTCATGAGGGCTCCCTAAAACATCGCATAATCTTGAAAGATATGCTTTCTTGGAAAAAATTAATTTTGCTGCATCTGATTTTTTTATTTCATATTTAATAACGTTATCCATATTTTTTCTTTCCTCCACTAATCATAATTCTCTACTGGAGTTGTACCTCTCCAGCTCGGTGTATGCATGTTAAATTTCAGTTTATCTAATTATGTACTTCTTTGATATACCAAACATCAATCATCTGTATATGATTTTGCTTCCACATATTTTACTTCTCCGCTTTCCAGTTCTCTTCTTGCGATCTGATATTCAGGCTTTTTGCCAGGAAGTGTATATCTCTCTTCTCTTATTCTATTTTGCTCTGCAGCTACCTCCAAGAAGTCTTTCCCTGGCTCATTCCAATACCATACAAAATAAGTATCAATTGTATGTGTATCTTCGTTATAGGTTCTCTTGCATTTAAGAAGATCTCCATTCATTAAGAAGGTGTCTTCTGGAAGATCCAAATTGTCATACTCATCTGGTGACACAAGATGAGCAATGTTTCTCCAAGTCCATACCACAAACTGATTCTGGCGGTATCCTTTGAATACCTCGGCTCTGTATGTTCGCAACCATGCCTGATAGTCCATCTTGCTTTCCCATGCATTGCCATCCGTAAAATAGACATAATTTGTTTTTTCCTTATCTGGATTGAACGTTACATAATATTTGTCAAAATCTTTTGTGGTAAATTTAAAGCCGTTTTCGCTTATGAATTTATTGCGCTCGTCTACATATTCCCATACGCTGACATTGGCGTTAAATACAATGGCGCCATCTGCACAACCGCCACAATTGCCCCAGTCCTGGAAATGTTTTTCTCCTTTGCCTACATAAACCAGTTTGTTTACCGGCAAATCACACCAAGGACCACCGGATGTGCAGCACCGGATACCATCATTATTTACGTTTGCGTTAATGAAAGGTATATAGGGTTTTTCACAAACATTTACTGTTCCATCCCCATTTACCTTTTCAATATGAGCAGCGCTGTAATAGTTGCCATGTTCGTCGGTGTACTGAATAAGATCTCCGCTTTGTGGTTCGGTTGTTGAACGTGTGCGCTCGATCAATTCTACATAGGCATTTGCCATTTCAACATCTGATTCCTTCATACGATGGCTTTCAATAAATCTTTCGTTTATCTTTTTTAAAGTGTCTAATGTGTATTTCATATTCTTTTCTGCTTCCTCCTTGTGATAAAATGAGCAGTTAGATTATTATTCTCTAACTGCCTTTGCGTTCTACTTGTTATTCGTAGGCATAAATTCTAACAGGAAAATTCCCATTTCCATTCGCCATTCTTACTTTCTTTCTTCTGCCTCTTCTCTGTTTTCACTCTTGTGAGTGTTTTAAATAGACTTTAGCACCATATGCCGGTATCAATTGGCATGATCTGAGATATGGTGTAACTAATACCTGCGCTGTCCATTTTCTGACAGAACTTTTCTTTAGCTCTGTCCCGATCACAGGCAAGAACCTTTTGCATCTTTTCCTTTCCGTTTTGTAAATAAATAACCAAATACAAACTCATCATAATGTTGCCTCGCTTTCTCCCGTTTAAGGGTAAAAAAATCGGAGCAGACAAACCGCTGCTCCGATAGTTTGAATAAAATTATTGTTTATACGTGTATAATACCACATCCATACATTTTGCGCAATATAAAAATAAAGCCCCCATAGCCTATTGAGGCAATGGGGGGTCTGTACATTTTGGGGTTATACGCCCATAAATTTTTTTTGGGTTAAAAATCCGTTACCTATCTATAACCTAATTTTATTATACATTTTATAAAAACTTCTGAAAGTCTTATGTTTTCTGGATTTATTTAGTTTTGTACGTTCATTTCAAAATGTACAAAACCAGATAAAATACAAATCAAATGCCTTGGAGTTTTGTACATTTTAAAAAAATAATAGCAAAACCAATATTGGTGAGTTTAAGAAATATATTCAAATAAATCCTTTGCTTCATTCTTTTTTGTAGTGTCCTGAATATCCAGGACTCTTATTTTTACAGTTTTCTGTCCAAACGCAATTTCAATTACATCTCCAATTTTCACATCAGCAGATGCCTTTGCGACCTTATCGTTTATCATGACGCGACCGGCGTCACAAGCTTCGTTAGCGACCGTGCGGCGTTTAATCAATCTGGAAATTTTTAAATACTTATCTAATCTCATAATATCAACCTCCTATAATCCCGGCAAATTCCGTTTGCAAACACTTGTTCCCTGTGGTATAATAGTCCAAATAATTTTAGACAGAAAAAAAGCACCTTTTCCTTTACTTGGCGGTTTCGGATTTAGATGCTCTAGTTTTTTGTTGCTCTTTTTACTTGATATATTTTAACACACATTCGGCTGTTTGGCAACTCTTTTTTCTGTCTTTGTTTTTATTTCTAGGAGAGCTATATGAAAAAGGCAGAACGATTCTCAATCTATAGGCATTCCTTTGTCTATGGCAACAATCTCATCGTTACGAAGCAGTTTATTGTCCTTAATCATGCAGATGGCACCCGGACATTTACTGACTTTCACAGGTATGTTGAAAATCCAAATAAAAAAGTAAAAAAATTTAATGAAGATGGAAATAATCGGTTCATTTTTATCAATAAATTTCTAAACTATGCATTTTTTACAATAGGAATATCTTCTCTTTCCGATCTCACGGTTGATATTGGCAGGAATTTTCTTAATGCCTATGGAATGCATGAACTTCCTGATGATGACGAGTATGTTCACAGAGGAAAAGGGACCGTAGAAAAATGCATTAAAGCGGTTCTTGATTTCTATATCAATCTCACAAATGATAAATCTTCCGGCTGCAAAATTAAGAGTGCTGATTTATACAGATATATTACTGTAAGAGATAAATACGGAAAAGCAATTAAGAAGATGATTCCACAGTTTGATCTTTGGATTCATTGGAATTGTCAAAACTGTGGAAGTGTGTATGGCGCCGAAATTAAAGACATGATCAGTGGAGATGCCAATTGCCCGTACTGCAAGGGAATGAAAGTGTTAGCAGGGTTCAATTCATTAAAAGTAAAAAACCCTGAACTAGCCAAACAGATATCTCCATTAAATGAGGTAGATGCAGACCATATTCTTCCTTCGAAACATTCCGTCCAATTATGGCGATGCCCAGATTGTGGTGGAGACTATGCCGCCACTACTTTAGATATGGAGAATGGTTATACTTGTCCCTATTGTAATGACCGATTGCTGCTAAAGGGATTTAATTCATTTGGTGATAAACATCCAGATTTACTTGAAGAAATGGATGAAATCGCTAATTATCTATTGCCATATACAGAATTTGATGTTTTAGATGCCTCAGATAAGAAATTTTGGTGGACGTGTCCTAAAAATCCTAAACATAAATATTCTATGTCTCCAAAAACAAGACTTCTGTTTCAAAAACGCAATCGTGAGCCTTGCTTATATTGCAGAGGTCAACGTCGCAAATTAAATCACTTTATTGACTACAAATCTAATAAGTAAAATAATAAGTCCCATAATCGCTTTGACTACGGGACTTATTGTTTGCTTATCAATTTTTCGGTTTCTCGTAACCCATTCCCTATTAGATAGATTAAAACGAAGTTTTGTACATTTTTTTAAGAAATTCTCAAAATTTTTTTTCGGGTTACGCTATCTTAATTTGGGAGGTTACTTAATGGAATCCTTCAGCAACTTGCCGACCTTAAATTTCGGCATTTTTGACGCCGGAATAACCATCTCTTCGCCAGTCTGCGGATTTCTTCCCGTTCTTTCTGCTCTTTCAGATACCTCGAATGTACCAAATCCTACTAACTGGATCTTTTCGCCTTTCTTTAACTCGTCGGCAACAATGTCTGTAAACGCATTTAACGCTGCCTCTGCATCTCTCTTACTTAAATCGGATTTCTCCGCGATTGCGGAAACTAATTCCATTTTATTCATGACAACATGTCCTCCTTTTTATCGTTTATCATGTAAGTGCATTATACCATACAAATACACTGTATGCAATAAATATTGCATACAGATATGGATTTGCTGGATTTCTGTCGAATCTTTATGCATTTTCTTCTTTCAGCATAGATAGTAGTTCTTCTTCTGAAATAATGGGGATTCCAAGTTCCTTTGCTTTCTTATTCTTGCCGGATGTACTGGTTACATCATTATTGACAAGATAACTCGTTTTTGCTGAAACGGAACCAGAAACCTTGCCGCCAAGAGCCTCAATTTTTTCTACGAGTGACTCTCGATTCGCAAAATGATTGAGCTTCCCAGTAATAACAAACGTTTTCCTTGATAATGTTGCTGCAACGTTGCCGTTGGTTTTGGTGATCTCGACTTCCTGTAGCAGATGGTAGATCTCCAGATTTATCCCCTCTGGAAAGACGTCATCATCTTCCCGTTCAATATAACGAAGGTATTCATTTCCCCAATCCCAAAGATTAGATTCCAACACGTCACCAATGCCATCAATTGTAGAAAAGCTGTGGCGGGCATATACATCATGAAAGAATGAGCCAATATCTCCAGCGTATGCTTTTGATAAAACCTTTGCCTGCCCCTTTCCAATATTAGGTATGCCCAGAGCATTGATGAGGGACACAAAATCTGTTTTTCTGGATGTTTCAACAGCCGCTACAAGATTGCTAAACATCGTTTCCCCAAATCCGTCCATGGAGACAATCTCAGTCTTGTGGTCAGCTAATTTATAAAAATCCGCAAATTCCTTGATAAAGCCCCGGGAAATGAATTTTGCGATTGTCTCTTCGCTGATTCCCTTTATATTCATGCAGCCTTTCTGAACAAAGCGATTAAACCGTTTCAGCTTTTTCGCCGCGCAATCCGGATTTGTGCAGGTCAGAACCAAGGTCTTATTACGATCATCGCCTGTTTCTCGAAGTTTGGTTGCCGCACCGCATACAGGACATTGGGTCGGTATGCTATGACGACTCCAGATATCATCGTATCTGTAGAAATCCCCATTGTAATGACGTTCCATATTCAAATTTTCTGCAATTTGTGGAATGATCATGTTTGCCTTATATACGGTTATCTTATTCCCGACACGCAGATCCTTGCCAAGCAAATATGTTACATTATGTAGCGATGCTCTTGTAACGGTGGTTCCTTCTAATTCCACCGGATCAAAAACCGCGACTGGATTTAGAGAGTTTACAGATGGACTCCATTCAAACTTCCTCAATATTGTAGTTTCTTCTTTGTCCTGCCACTTGAACGCATATCCGCGCATCTGATTTGGGTGATGATTTGTTCCTGCAAGGGTGTCCGCGTATGCGGCATCATCTGATGCTGTTACTAAACCATCCACCGGATAGTCGAAATGCGATACATTGTCAGTCCAACGTTGCATAACTTTTTGAAGATCTGTAATGTCACACAGTTCATGATCCACTACATCGAATCCCTGCATCTGCATCCAGTCGAGCCTATCATTGAAACTGGCGAGTTCTGCAAGCTGATCCATATAGACAAGGTTGAAGCCTTTAAAATGTACTTCCCGCTTTGCCATTTCATAACTGTCTAACATAGAAATGGTTGCATTTGCAAGATTTCTGGCATTCTTATAAATACCTCCATCTTCCATCTGAATTCGATTAAACTCGCGGTAACTCATAACGACTTCACCACGAACCACTAATTTCCCCGTATATGGAATGTTAATGGGTAATCCATGGATATTGTGAGCATTATGGGTAATAAGATGCCCGACCTCGCCGTCTCCTCGCGTGACTAATTTTTGCAGCCGCCCATGCGTGTATGTTGCCTGTACAGTGGAGCCATCCATTTTCCACATTAAAACAACATTGTGATTAGATGGGCGCATTAGCTTTTCAAACATATTGATATAGTCATTCATATCCTGCGTTTTATCAAGAGAAAGAGCCGGAAATTCATGAACGGATTCGGCAAGTCCTTTAATAATCGGAGCGCCAACATGTTGTGTTGGGCTATCGGGGAAAATAATCCCGGTGAGGTCTTCCAAGTTTTTTAATTCATTAAATAAGCGGTCCCATTCTTTATTTGACATGATTTCTTCGCCGTTATAGTATGCCGCATTTGCAGTATTTAGCTGTTCAATAAGATTTTTTTTCTGTGTTTCTTCCATATTAAAAGTGCCTCGCTTTCTTTTTACAGTATAGGTAAAAACGGAGCAGAAGAAAATCTGCCCCGCAATAGCCATACTGCTTCTTATAAAGTGAACTATACCATAATTACGCGTCCTAGACAAATATATTGTCTCTTTGCCTACATTTCCTATTACAATAGGTAGATTGTTAGCCAGCGCAATCCAACAGATGCATGTTGATGTTGGAGAAATAAAATTCTCCATTAGACATAACCTCTTCATATGTCTTTTTTCCGTCAAACTCATCCACTACAGTCTGCTCTTCCGGACTCATTTCGGAATAATGTTTTTTCCCATATGCCGGTGGAAGCCATCCCTTTCGCTGCGATCCGTAGATATTGAACTTTTTCAGAAGTTCTTCGTCCTTGAATACAATGTGACAGGTTCCTTTCTTATAGAACGTAACTGTAAAATATTTGAGATCAATATTTTTTGTCTGCGTGTTTGCCTCTGCCTGTTTTAATGCTATTTGGAGATCCAGTGCATCTGTTCTGCCGCCGTCAAGGTAATTGAAGCATTTTTCCATGTCCTGTAATTTTGTTTTAATGTGATATGTCTCAAAACGTCCGGACCAGGATGAGAATGCATTTAAAGGAATGATTACCTTTTTGTTTACCATGTATGCACTGTTTGTCTTCCATCCATTATAATAATGAATGTTGTTTCCGGAATCATCGTACCAATAATGTTTGTGACTGAATTCATCAAACAAAGCTATAATGGCATCTTCGATACCGTCAGACACATGTTTGAGCATGTCGATTTTCACTTCCAGAACATTGAACATAGAAAATTCTACATCCATTAGTTCAGATACTTTGTTAAAATATTCCCGTTGCAGATTTTCTGTTAGCTGACCTACAAACTTTGGATTTGTAAAAAGCGTTTTCCAATATTTTTTTCTGACTAAGCGGATATACTCGTTGATAGAAGCATTTCCATCATAATGATTATGTTGCGTACAGAGATTTAGAGAAAGGATACATTCGGTACTCCGAAAACTTCCATCGTCATTTCGCTTAAATTCTGACAAAATGAACGGTTTCATTCCCTCGTATTCCCGGATCAGTCGGCACCCAGCTTCTACCTCCATCTTGTACTGGTCGACAATGGCTTTAATAAAATCATTGTCTGCCAGATAAGCGCATTCAGATGCGGCGGGTTCCTGCACTTTTCTCTCTCTCTTTAAGGTATCAATAATGGAAGATCTTGCTTCTGGCTTTGGAATTTGTACTTTTACAAGTGCTACCTCCACTGCAGTTTTCCTTTCGGCATCAAGAAAGCCGTCCTGTATGAACTCAATTGAACCATTGTGTTGCTCAATCATTTTCATAAGAGCGATTCGGTCATTGCTACACTGATTTTTCAGTGTTTCTGCGTTCAACAGGCAGACGATTGCCCCGCCAGATCTTTCCTGCATCCGTATTGCTTTTTGAAGATGCAGGCAGCCCTCGCTAAACGGAGGATTCATAATGATCATATCGTATGCTTTCATGGTATCATATGTCAAAAAATCATCATGAACAACACGCATATCATTCCCTTTCAGAATATGGCGTAAATTTGGATCTTTCTCGATGCAATCAATATCCAAGGTCACATTGGAACATGACTCTGCCTTTTCCAAAAGGTATTTTACAATATCACCTTTCCCCGCTGATGGCTCAAGCACTGAATGTACCATTGGAAAATTCACATCCTCTGTCATCTTCTCAAGTAACGCTTTCGGCGTTGGGTAAAACTCCTTGTTTTCTAACATAAATTTGCCTCGCTTTCTCCCTTTCAAGGGTAAAAAAATAGGAACAGACCGCGGTCCGTTCCTATTTTGGTTGATTATAATTTTTTGTTTACATAGTGAATTATACCATGACTATCTGCCAAGATCAACTCTAAATCATGGCGCTTTTCACATACTCTTATTATATTTCGCAATATCTTTCGTCCTCATAAGCATCACAAATACCTGCTATTTCCTGCCAATCTTCAGGGTCTATAATAACCCTTGTAGGTATTGACCAACCGTAGTTTTCAGACCAATCATTTAGGTCTTTTATAAATTCAACAAGCTTGTCTACTGTTAAGTCTTTTCTGGTATCTGACAGCCAAAGATTAAGATTATCTGTATTTCCCAAACAGAAAACCGAGTTATCTATTCTGTATATCCATACAGTATCTTCACCATCTGTATTTTTAGCCAGAAGTGCTTCTGTGAGTGGAATAAAAACATCTGCGTTATTTTCATCACGTTTTTTATTCCAATCCACTTTATAATTCTTTTCGTATCTAAAGTTATATTTCTCTGCAATTTGCTTTAATGTCATAATTTTTTCCTCCATTCTCGGAATCATTGTTTCAATGTTATTTATATTCTTTTCTTTTGATTTACCCTAGCATTTCCATAGAAAATCCATATTTTTCTTGGAACTCGTCTTTATCATAAGCGACTAATATCGGTTCAATGCATTGCTTCTATTACAATAGTGGAATCCTGGGTTGTAATATATTTTATCTTCATATCGAGAATGCGATCTAATGGCTTACGAAATCCATTTCTTTTTGTGCTGAAAATCAATTCTGCTCCATCTCCATATTGCTTTCCGGCTTCTGTACAATCATAAATATCATAATTACAATTGCAATCAAAATCATCACTATAAACTAAATCTCCAACAAGCATCTTTATTTTCCTCCATAAATCATCCTTTTATTTGTACCAATAATCTTTATCTGGATTCCATCCTTCTGTCTCAGAGGAAGCGCTTCCAGCACAGTATTCTACGCCATCTACTGTAACATATTCTCTGTCAAGAATTTCTAACTCATTTCCATCATCATCAGTTGGAGTATCAACCTTCTCAATATCAAAGATTTCTCTTGTTACAGTATTAACTTTACAAGGAGTGGTAATTTCACATCCTTCCCATACTGATGTAAACATAGCTTCCTTTATAACATCTTCTTTTGAAACTTTGCACCCGCATCTTGCTTCTAAATATCCAATGATAAACTCATCAGCATAATCTGAAAGTTCATCAAATATTTTCTTTATACCTCCATATGGTTTAGCTTTTTCGTTTAAATAATCATAATTGTACATCATAATCGTATCCTCCAATCTCCCATTGAAACTCTTGATTCACCCTAACGCTTCCATTGAAAAGCCATATCTTTCCTCAAATTCTTCGTTATCATATCCATCTAACAAATCTTGAATATTTGGATGCTGCCAATCAACAAAATCGAATAATTCTCTTGCTAAATCTTCATGACGCCTGCATTCTTCTACGAAATCGTTTCCGGTATAGCAGTTATGAATAACATTTTCAATATCCTCATTGCTTAAGGCGCATTCTGTATCAATCTGATTCAGATCAATGTCCGGAATGTAGATAATTTTGTCAGAGACCTCAAAATTGCCTTTGTAGATGATACATTCCTGCCCGTCAGAAAAATCGAAAAGATTTTCAAGATGTGATCCTTCATATAATTTGTCTCGCAATTCTTTCTTCGTCATAAGCCTTACTTACTCCCTCACTTTCTCCCTTTTTAAGGGTAAAAAAAGGAGCAGACCGAAATCTGCTCCTTCTAGGTTGATTATTATTTTTGTTTACATTGTGTATTATACCACAACTATACAATATGCACAAGTGATTATTTTCTTTGCTTATACGGTAGTATTGGCACCGTTGACAGCGGCGTGCTCATCTTCGTCCATCGGAATGACCAGACATTTCTGCCCGTCGATGACCTGGGAGTGAATCTGTCCGACCTTTTCCGGCTTGACGCGCAGGATGACATCGTAGGTCTTGACTGCAGGGACATCCTCACCGTCGGCTTCCTCCTCCGATACCGGAACGGAGCGCGTCTCCTCGAGCTGTTGCTTTAAGTTTTCCACCTGCTTTACTAGCTCCAGCTTTTCTTTGCGCTTTCCGTTGGCTTCCACAAGCTTCGGGTCAACTAACTGTCCGGCTTCCGGAAGTTCCTCGCCAAATACATTTTCATAGGTGTTCTCAATGACGGCTGCCTGTTCCTCGGTGACACCACTTTCTGCAAGGACATCTGCAATGGCGGATCTGGTGACGATGACCGGCTCCGGTTCCACGGTCTCGTCCTCCGTGACCGGAATCATATTGTTCAGATTTTCCTGGATATCCCCGAAGACAGCGTCGCTCTCTTCCTCATCCTCACCGATGACTTCTTTGACGATGCTCTGGAATGTCAGCTTTTTCTCGGTGGCGGTCAGCTTGGTGCCGCAGCCGAGACCGGATTCCATGAATTCCGCGTGCGGCGTCTTGGTATCCCTGGTGTAGAACATCACGGAGTGAATATCGCTGCTGCGGTCAGTAAATGCCGGAAAAACGAAACCGGTGTCCGGAACGCCGACCACCCAGTCGCGGATGCGCGGCCCGATACGGTTCTCGTCCTCGCGGTAGCCAAGTCCTGGCTTGGTCAGAGTGACCGGACAGATGGCGCACAGCAGATACTCGTAGACTTCCTCGGACTCGTCGAGCTTATTGTTGTCGGAGGTCTTCGTCATCACGTCATAGGCATCATGGAACACCAGAATCAGATAATTCCCGACATAACTGTAATTCTCAATGACGAGATCATAGAAGGTGTCCATGAGGTCATCGTTTTTTAATGCGCTCTCGCGCAGACCCATCAAAAACTGCTGTCTTCCGCCCGGTGCTTCCTCGGCAGTCGGAAATTCCAGTTCCAGAATGTTGTTGCCGATCGTTCCGGACATAACCTTTTTGGCAATTTCCAGGTATTTATAGAATTCCTCATCCTCCAGATTTAAGAAAGTCTCCCCGAAGGTTGTGACCTTGTTGCGGTCTGCGTCGACGTAGCAGCCGCAGAGTCTGGTGAAGGTGCAGGCATCTTTTTTAAAACGTCTTTTTAACTCCAAGATATCTTTTTTATTCATATATCATCATCCTATGCCTTTCGTAAATCGTGCACAAGATATTATAGCGAAAAAATGGGTGGTGTGCAAGAAGAATGGAATGTGGACACGGGAGAATGGAAAGGTACTTGCCGGTGCAGAAAAGTACAGGTATAATGGATAGAAGTGGCGCACAGCGCTTTTTAATAAGAAAATGACTGTATGCAGGAAGTGGGCGGCAGGCAGCGACAGAGGGTGGATTGATGGCAAAATTATATTATTACTATGGTGCAATGGGAAGTTCTAAGACGGCAAATGCGCTGATGACGCATTTTAACTATGAGGAAGTGGGACAGAAAGCGCTGTTATGTAAACCGGCGATCGATGCCAGAGATGGCGAGCGGACGGTATATTCAAGGATCGGGCTTCAACATGACTGCATTCTGTTAGAAGAACTGCAGCAGATGAAGGAGGAGGAGATCCGCGGATATGACTGCATCATTGTAGACGAGGTGCAGTTTGCCACGCCGCAGCAGGTGGATTTTCTGTCTGATATTGTGGATTTTATGGATGTGCCGGTGGTCTGTTATGGACTGCGCGCAGATTTTCGTAACCTGCTGTTCCCGGGGAGCGAGCGCCTGATTGCGATTGCGGATGTGATCCAGGAGTTAAAAACGGTGTGCTGGTGCGGCAGAAAAGCTACCTGTAATACGAGATACAACGAGCATGGCATTGTGCGCTCTGGCCCGCAGGTCATGTTAGGAGCAAACGACAGCTATGTGGCGCTCTGCAGAAGACATTTTAAGCTGGGAATGTTAGGACCCGATGCCGAAGCAAAAGAACAGTGCGCGGAGTAGAACCGTTTCTGTTTGGAAAGCGGGCAGGTTTACGAGGCAGGGAGTGGAAAGGAATACGATATGTTAGAAACGGAACGGCTGCTATTGAGAAAGTGGACAGAGGAAGACGCGGACAGTTTATTTGAATATGCAAAAGACCCGGAGGTTGGTCCGATTGCAGGATGGCCGCCCGCACCGGTCAAGCGAGGAAAGTCTGGATGTGATCCGGAATGTACTAAACGGCAGAGAGTGCTATGCGATCTGCGAAAAGGGAAATCCAAAAGCAATCGGTGCGATTGAACTGATATTAAACAGACATAACGATACGGAAAATCATGACGAGGAATGTGAGCTGGGGTACTGGCTTGGAAAACCTTTCTGGGGAAGAGGCTATATGCCGGAGGCGGCAGGAGAAATGATCCGTCATGGATTTGAAGATCTCGGCATGAATACCATATGGTGCGGATATTATGAGGGCAATCAGAAGTCAAAAAGAGTGCAGGAGAAGATTGGCTTTGTATATCATCACACACGGGAAAAGGTATCCGTGCCGTTAATGAAGGAAGTGCGTACCGAACATCGAAATATAATGACGAAAGAGCGCTGGATGGCGGAGAGAGAAAAGAATTGTGGAAAAGTATGAATGAGATATTGGTAAAGCAGCTGGCGATTGATTTCTGTACAGAGGAAGGAGCAGTTGCCAGCAGGGAAAATATCTTCACTGTGTATACCCCGCTGCAGGGACGCAGAATTTTTGAAGAAGGGGAATGTTTTCTGAAGATTGCCTGCATCAATGGCAAGATTCTTGCATCCGGTAAGAAGGATATTATTGCATGGGTGAGGGAAACATTTAAAGACAGAAGCGGCGCCTGGTTCATGGACGTGGAAGCTTTACATGAGCTGGAAGCAGGTTTAAAAATGTTCCACTGCCAGATTGCACAGGCTCATCCATTTTATATTGCGACCGAAATGTCCGAGGTAGACACGAAAGATTATGAGATCCGAATCTTTGAGGGAGAAGAACTGGAGCCATTCAGAGGAGATGAACGCTTTGGAGAAGCATTTCTCTTTCATGAGCTGCCAAAGGATGAAATTGGGGTAGGAGCTTACAGAGATGGCGTCCTTCTTGGCATGGCGGGCGCTACAAGCGACAGCGACAGCATGTGGCAGATTGGAATTAATGTGATGCCGGAGGCAGAAGGACTTGGAATAGGTTCCATGCTTGTTGCGGTCCTGAAAAACGAGATCTTAAAGCGCGGGAAGCTTCCGTTTTATGGCACCTCAATGTCACATATAGCATCGCAGAGAGTAGCACTTGGGGCGGGATTTGTGCCGATGTGGGCGGAACTGTATTGTAAGTCCTGCAAGTAAAGGAGAAGGACTCGGTATGGAAAAATGACATCCATCGGAAGCCGAATGTCATTATAAAAAGTTCGGAAAATAAGACATATAGTGTTGAAAATATTGGTATAAAATACGGAGCAGAACGGGAATAAACGCTTGTATTTTCACATACTATATGTTAGGACACCAATAGAAATTTGAGGGGTATGTAAGCCCATATTAGTGTGTGAATATATGTAACATAAGCTGCCTGTGTGGCAGCCGCTGATATGGCAGTGCCTATTTTTATAGGTAAAAATAGACATCAATCTACTTTGACAGGTAGAATTTGATGTCTGTTTTGATTTAACTTTTAACGAAATATCATTTTGCCATTAGACAAGGGCAAATAGAATTTATCTGCTCTGCGCGGACTGGAGCGGAGCGAAGAAGCCAGCGTCCGGTGGACGCTGTTAGGCAACGACCGGAGCGGAACGGAGAAGCAAGACGTCCAGTGGACGTCTGTTCTGCGCGGACCGGAACGGAGCGAAGAAGCCAGCGTCCGGTGGACGCTGTTAGGCAACGACCGGAGTGGAGCGAAGAAACATGTTCGAGTCCGGCAGGACTCGAAAAAAAGAGATACATCATGCGATGTATCTCTTTTCCCCAGAGCGCGAGACGGGACTCGAACCCGCGGCCCCGACCTTGGCAAGGTCGTGCTCCACCAACTGAGCCACTCGCGCATAGATTGTTGTGTCGGTCATGTCTGCCAGACACATTTGATATCATACAACATGAGTTACAATTTGTCAACACTAAATTTGAAATATTTATGCAGATTGAAGCGGTACGAAGAAACCAGTACCCGGAGCGGAGCAAAGAAACTTGGTCGAAAACACGACGCGTAAACCCGCATGAAAGGATGGGGCAATGGAATCAAAGTGTAATCAAAAAATATGTTTAAAAAAGATTACCTACGTAGTATAATGTATAATACAGTATCATTACAAAAGAGAATAGAAATATCAATCACTTTCGTAATTAATTATGGCGCGTTATAAGTCGAACGGAATGGAGTAATATGGAAAATCAGACAGATGATAAAGTTAAGCTGACAGTGGATGAACAAATTACGGATATGAGAACCAAAAATGTGCAATTTGAAATATGTTCCATTGAAGATGCCAAAAAATTTTTGAAGTATAATAATTATTACTTTAAATTAAAATCATATGCCAGAAACTATGTTGTAAATCCACAGACTAAGAAATATTATAATCTGGATTTTGCATATTTGGTTGAACTTTCAAAACTAGATATGCATATTAGAAAAATAATTTTAGAAATGTCATTGGATGTTGAACATTATTTAAAAGTACGTTTGATGAATGACTTAAGTAATAATCCTCTTGAGGATGGATATAATATAGTTGAGGTGTTTTTGCAATATAATCTATCGGTGCAGGAAGACATAAAAAGAAAAGCAAGTACGTATTCATTTTGCTCTGATTTAGCAGAGAAACATTTAAATCAATATAATGAACCAGAAAAACTTGCGGTGTGGAATATTGTGGAGTTGTTGTCATTTGGGAATTTTATGGAATTGTATACGGTTTATTACCAAACATACAAATCATTTAATTACATTCCATATTTGAAGTCGATTAAATTTATTAGGAATGCTGCGGCACATAATAATTGCCTTTTGAGTTCATTGAAAAAACCTAATAGTGTAAAGAAATTTAGTAAAACAAAAGAATTAGCAAATGTGTTGGGAAAAGCACCGGAACTGAGACATTTGAATAGAGAAGGCATGATGAAAAATCCTGTTATACATGATTTTGTGACATTGCTTTTTGTATATAACGATGTTATGAAGGTATCAGCTACAAAAAAAGTAAGAAATAAAAAAATGCAAGAGATAAGGACACTATTTTGTGATGATAATGGAAGAATGAAAAGAAATAAGGAGTTCTTTGAGAAAAATTCTTATATAAAAGATGCGTACTTTTTTGTAAGCAGTATAATAGAGTATATAGATAAAAAGAATCATAATCCGAAACACACAAATTTCCTATAATTTAGTATTGACATGAAGAAAGAGAAAATGTACACTATCAGACATAGAACAAAAATCGTTGGAGGTTTTTACCGGGGAGATGCATGCATTGAACTGGATTTGAGCTTATTATAAAAAGGTTCACTAAAAAGTATGATTAGGTGCTTTTTGGTGAGCCTTTTTAGCTGCTGATAAAAGAGAAACAGGAATGTAATACAGATACGATCAATTCTTTTGGTGGAAATATTATTTTAGCCTCTGCAGAGCGCCGACCGGAGCGGAGCGTAGACCTCGAACGACCTGGTCCGGCAGGACTCGATTTAACAAAAAAGGACATCCATCGGATGTCCTTTTTGTTAAAAGAGAGCGCGAGACGGGACTCGAACCCGCGGCCCCGACCTTGGCAAGGTCGTGCTCCACCAACTGAGCCACTCGCGCATAGGTTGTTGTGTCGGTTATGTCTGCCGGACACATTTGATATCATACAGCGTGAATGAAAATTTGTCAACGCCTTTTTTTATATTTTTTGAAAAACTTGAACAATTTGTGATTTTAAAGCGTTTTTGAGAGTAAAGCAGTCATGGGAAAGAGTACACCACATATAATGTAATAATCAGTATGCGGAGGCTTAAGATGAGTGCAAAGACAAAGATCGTGGTTCTTCATATGAAAGAACTGATTTATACACTGATTTTCGCAGGACTTGGAATTCTGCTGATTTTTTTACTGCTGTTCATGTTCCTGCCCGGAAAAGAGGACGGAGAGTCGGTAGAGACAATGAGGTATGTGGCGGGAGTGTACACGTCATCGATCCAGTTTGGAGAGCATGCGGTGGATATGCAGGTGATTGTGGATGAAAACCGGATTCAGTCCGTCTCCATGGTCAATCTCGATGAGACGGTGGAGACAATGTATCCGCTGATGGAGCCGGCATTGGAAAACATTGCGGATCAGGTGGTGGAAAAACAGACCACGGAAGGAATTACATACAATGCGGATTACCAGTATACGTCAGTGGTATTGTTGAACGCGATTGAGAATGCACTGGCGAAGGCGGAACTCTCCGCCGCAGAGACGGGAGAGTAGAAGAGCGTACATAGAAAAATGGCAGGATGGCAGAAAAATACCCGGGTGCGGAAAAGTCGCCCCGGGTTCTTTTGCGTTATTCTTCTGTGCTTAAGGAATTCATGTAATCGGTGATGGCATCGACATTGGCGTAAATGGTCTCAACCGGCTTCTTGCTCTCATAGATGCGGTAACCGGACACACCAGCCCAGCCTGCGAGCGCGATGACAACCAGCCAGCCGCAGACAACAGCGAGCAGATGCAGGCGCTTCTCCTTTGCCATAGTCTTCTTGCGGTTCTTTTTCTCTTCTTTATAGCGGTCTACTTTAGCCTGACTCATAATCTGTCTCCTTTATGTGTTCAATCTTTATTCTCTGCAAAATAAAGTAAAATTCCAAGAAATAATATAACCCATTTGCGGGAAAAATGCAACAGAAATGCACCTTGTCATTTCGCGGAAAATTGAGTACAATTAAGAATTAGCAGAATAGAATGGAAGAAAAACGGGAGGAACGGCATGAGTCTCGCAGATAAGATTTTTGTGGATATGTGTAAGGATATACTGGAAAACGGAACCAGCACGGAGGGGGAAAAAGTAAGACCGCACTGGGAGGATGGGACGAGCGCCTATACGATCAAGAAATTCGGTGTGGTGAACCGCTATGATCTCTCAAAAGAGTTCCCTGCGATCACGCTCCGCAAGACGGCGCTCAGGACCTGCACGGAGGAGATGCTCTGGATCTGGCAGCGCAAGTCCAACAACATCCATGACTTAAACAGCACGGTCTGGGATGAGTGGGCGGATGCGGACGGCTCCATCGGAAAAGCATACGGTTACCAGCTCGGCGTGAAGCACCAGTACAAGGAAGGCATGATGGATCAGGTTGACCGCGTGATCTACGATCTGAAGAATAATCCGTTCAGCCGGCGCATCATGACAAACATCTATGTACATGCGGATCTGCATGAGATGAATCTGTATCCGTGCGCATACAGTATGACGTTCAATGTGACGCATCAGCCGGGAGATGAGAAGCTGACACTCAACGCGATCCTAAACCAGCGCTCGCAGGATGTGCTTGCCGCCAACAACTGGAACGTCTGCCAGTATGCGGTGCTGATGCATATGCTGGCGCAGGTATGCGATATGAAGGTCGGGGAACTGGTACATGTCATCGCGGATGCGCATATTTATGACCGGCATGTGCCGATTATCAGGGAACTGATCGAGAGAGAGCAGCATCCGGCACCGAAGTTTACCCTCAATCCGGATGTCAAAGATTTTTACCAGTTCACGACAAAGGATATCACGATCGAGGATTACGTGACGGGACCGCAGATCAAAAATATCCCGATCGCGGTGTAAGCACGAATAGAAAGGCGTAAAAAATGAATTTAATAGCAGCAGTGGATCAAAATTGGGCAATCGGCAATAAAAATGAGTTGCTGGTGAGAATTCCGGCGGATCAGAAGTTTTTCCGCGAGACGACGACCGGCAAGGTGGTGGTCATGGGAAGAAAAACGCTGGAGAGTTTTCCGAACGGGCTTCCGCTCAAGAACCGCACAAATATCGTGCTGACACACGATCATACCTATAAGGTTCCGGGCGCGGTTGTCGTTCATGACATGGATGAGCTTCATGAAGAATTAAAAAAATACGACAGTCAGGATATCTATGTGATCGGCGGAGAGACGATCTACAGACAGCTTCTGGATGAGTGCGACGTGGCGCACATCACGAAGATTGACTACGCATACGATGCAGATGCGTATTTCCCGAATCTGGATGAGAGACCGGAGTGGAAGATTACGGCGGACAGCGAGGAGCAGACGTACTTTGATCTGGAGTATTATTTTTACCGGTACGAGAGGGTAAAATAGGCGGGATGGCGTAGAGATGGAGAATTTTATTTACAGTGTGGATGCAACGTTTCCAATCTTTTTAGTCATGGTGATCGGTTATATCCTAAAACAGATCGGGATGTTAAACGACAATTTCGTCACGGTGGCAAACCGGTTCAACTTTAAGGTGACACTGCCGTTTATGCTGTTCCGCGATATTTCCGGCGTGGATATCCGGGCGGTCTTTGACATCCGGTATGTGCTGTTCTGCGCGCTCGTGAGCACGGCGTGCTTCTGGATCATCTGGGGCGGTGTGAAGCTGTTTTTGAAGGATCAGAGCATGCGGGGAGCTTTTGTGCAGGCATCGTTCCGCAGCAGTGCAGCGGTAATGGGACTGGCGTTCATCCAGAACATGTACGGAAGCTCGGCGATGGGACCGCTCATGATCGTGAGTGCAGTGCCGCTCTACAACATTTTTTCCGTGATTGTCCTGACGTTTGAAGGGGCACGTTCCGGGGAGGTGGATCCGAAGCAGAAGATTAAGGCTGCCTGCATCAACATCGCAAAGAATCCGATCATTCTGGGAATCTTGACCGGACTTATCGTGGGACTTCTTGGCATCGATTTTCCAGTGATCGTGGATAAGACGGTGAACAGCGTGGCGCAGATGGCAACGCCTCTGGCACTCATCACGATCGGAGCGGGATTTGAGGGGAGAAAAGCACTGGCGAAGATCCGCCCGACGATTGCGGCATCCATGATCAAGCTGGTCATCCAGCCGCTCATTTTTCTGCCGGTCGCTGCGTGGATGGGATTTCGCGGGGAGCAGATGATCGCAATTCTGATCATGCTGGCATCTCCGACGACGCCGAGCTGCTACATCATGGCGAAGAACATGGACAACGACGGTGTACTCACCGCGAGCGTGATCGTGATGACGACGCTTCTGGCGGCATTTACCCTGACCGGATGGATCTTTATTTTGAAGACAGTAGGATTGATAGGGTAAAGGTTCTTGATGTATTTTAATATTCTTGATTTATCTTTGGATAGGATTGCATTTGTGAAAAAGATGGGCTATAGTTTTTTACAATAATCCTTTCTGCAGGAAACGGACGGCAGAGAGAAGGTAAGGAGGACGGCATGGATATTACAGGCAGAAAGTTATTTGTGAAAGCTTTGCAGGAAGAAGGCGTTACCACCCTGTTCGGTTATCCGGGCGGAACGGTGACGGATCTTTTTGACGAACTATATAAGCAGGATGGTATCGAAGTCGTCTTACCGCGGCATGAGCAGGGGCTGATCCATGAGGCGGAAGGATATGCCCGGTCGACGGGAAAAGTGGGAGTGTGTCTGGTCACGAGTGGACCGGGAGCCACCAATATCATGACGGGGCTTGCAGACGCGCACTATGACAGCATCCCCCTGGTCTGTTTTACCGGACAGGTGCCGTTATCCCTCATTGGAAACGATGCGTTTCAGGAGGTAGATATTGTGGGCATGACGCGGAGCATCACCAAGTACGGCGTGACGGTGCGGAAAAGAGAGGATCTGGGGCGCATCATCAAGATGGCGTTCTACATTGCCTCCACGGGGAAGCCCGGACCGGTGCTCATCGATATCCCGAAGGACATCCAGACGGCTCTCGGACCGGCAGAGTATCCTTCCAGTGTGCAGATCCGCGGTTACAAACCGAATGAGAGCGTGCATGTGGGACAGCTGAAAAAAGCTTATAAGCTGTTGCGTGGGGCAAAGAAGCCGCTCATACTGGCGGGCGGAGGCATTAACATTGCACATGCCAACGACAGGCTGCTTCAGTTTGCGGAAAAAATGCAGATTCCGGTTGTGACGACGATCATGGGAAAAGGAGCGATCCCGACCGGGCATCCGCTCTATGTGGGAAACAGCGGTATGCACGGAAAATATGCCGCAAATATGGCAGTCAGCAAATGTGACGTGCTGTTTTCCATCGGTACCAGATTCAACGACCGCATCACCGGCGATTTAAACGAGTTTGCGCCGAAGGCGAAGATCGTACATATCGACGTGGATACGGCGGCGATCTCCCGAAACGTGGTCGTGGATGTCCCGATTGTTTCCGATGCCAACCTGGCGTTAGAGAAGCTGCTCGAGTGGGCGGAGTCCAAAGACACCGCAGCATGGCAGGCGCAGATTGCCGAGTGGAATGAGAAAAATCCGCTTGAGATGCGCAGGGATCACGGCATGACACCGCAGATGATTTTTGAGCATGTGAACCGGACGTTCGGAGAGGCGGTCTATGTGACGGATGTGGGACAGCATCAGATGTGGGCAACACAGTATCTGGAACTGGATTCCTGGCATCAGCTGATTACCTCGGGAGGACTTGGCACGATGGGATTCGGGCTTCCGGCGGCAATCGGTGCAAAGATCGGCAATCCGGACAAGGAAGTGGTCTGCTTTTCCGGGGACGGCGGTCTGCAGATGAACATTCAGGAGATGGCGACGGCGGTCGTGCAGGAGGCGCCGGTCATCATCTGCGTGTTTAACAATTATTATCTGGGAATGGTACGGCAGATGCAGCAGTTATTCTACGGCAAGCGCTACGAGGCAACCTGTCTGCGCAGAAGAAAGGGATGCCCGGCGAACTGCAAGGGACCGAACGCATCCTGCCCGCCGTACACGCCGGATTTTATCGCACTTGCAAAAAGCTACGGGGCACACGGAATCCGTGTGGAGCGCGAGGAGGATATCCAGGCGGCGTTAGATGAGGCGCGCACATACAAAGAGGCGCCGACCATCATCGAATTTATGATCGCCACCGATGAGATCGTGCTTCCGATGGTGAAGAGCGGGAATCCGATGAGTGAAATGATCTTGAAATAGGAATGGAGACTTACTATGAAGAATCGCTGGATTGCATTATATGTGGAAAATCAGGTCGGTGTTCTGGCTAAGGTGTCCGGTCTGTTTTCCGGTAAATCGTATAACTTACAGAGTCTGACCGTCGGCACGACGGAGGACGAGACCGTTTCCCGCATGACGATCTGCGTGACGAGTGACGACATTACCTTTGAGCAGATCAAAAAGCAGCTAAACCGCATGGTAGAGGTCATCAAGGTCATTGATCTCACCGATGTGCCGATCCATATGAAAGAGATTCTGTTTGCGAAGGTATTAGGCATCAATGCGGCGGAAAAGCTTGAGGTGTTCCAGATAGCGCAGGTGTTCCATGTGGAGGTATCGGACGTCGGGAACGACAGCGTGCTGCTGGAATGTAAGCTGACAGAGCGGCGCAACAACGAACTGATTGCCCTGCTCCGCTCAAAATTCAAGAGAATCGAAGTGGTAAGAGGCGGTGCTGTGGCGATTGAGTCGATCAGTACCTCCTGCCGCTAGCATCAGAACGGATCTGTTACAATCAGCACAGAGTGTCCTTTTAGCGATAAACAATATTTGGAGAAGTACATCTTACCGATTTCAGATGGAAATGCAGATGGAAGATTCTTTGTGAAAAAATGGGAGCATTTCTTCCTGACGGATATTTGCATCGGATTCCGTGTCTCTTCCACGTTTGGACAATCCAACGGGGGCATGTCCGACACACCGGAGACAATGGGCGGACTTTCTAGCCGCCCTAACTGTACTCCCTCATAGACAATATAAAACCGCGCGAACCAAAACTCGTCGTCATCTGCTATTAAAGTTAAGGCAGATGACGGCTCAGACATCGGCTTCGCGCGGTTATGTTTTATTGCGGGAGTACAGGTAAGGGCGGCACAAAAGTCCTACAAATTGTCTTCGGGATGCGGACATGACCCGTGGAGTGTTCCAAACTTGGAAAGACACGGATTATCGCGGATGCAAATATCCGGCTGGTTAGAAATGCCACATTTTTGAACAGAATTTTCATATGCATTCCATCTGAAATTGAAAGATGTAATCTTTTTATGTATTACCTGTCGCTCAAAGGACACTCAGAGCTGATTGCAAAAGATCCGTTCTGTGTTGGCGCAGGATTTAGACGCGCTTTTTCAGGATGGCAATAAATTTTTCAAAATGCATCGGCGTTCCCTGAATCTCCTGCACCTTCAGGCGGTTCGCCTCGGAGAATCCGACTAAAATATTGTGGTTCGCCTCGGCGAGGTAATCCATGATACCGTCGATGTCCGACTTGATGTTCTTCGGGCACTGGATGTAGAGATGCCGGTTCGCACTGATATGCAGCGTGTAGGAGATGCTGAAGTGGTACCAGAAAAACTTGTGGAGCGTCGAGTATTTGTAGATCCAGATGATCTCATCGATCGGTACAATGGCATTGCCGTACACCGAGGTCTCGATGAAGAAATGTTCTGTGATAAACATATCCTCCGTTGCAAGCTGCGGCAGCGTCGCAAGTTCATCCTCTGCCTGCTCCAAAAGCTTTTTCGGATTGCCGAACAGCGCGAGATCCTGGCACGCGGGCGAGAGAATTGGAAAGCAGATATAGAGGATGAAAAATACAATGCAGATCAGGGCATAGCCGCCGGTCGCAAAAAATACGACGTAGAGCAGCGTGTTTCCGAGCAGATTGTAATCAGGCTCACTCAGTACATACTGGGAGACTTTGTTGTGAATGCCGTTTTCGGTCCAGTTCAGATCCGAAGCGAGATGATTTAACAGCTCATCAAAATTCTCGGAACCGTGAAGAATCTTGGCACGGACGGACACCTGCGGAATCTCCGGAAGTCCCTGTTCACTGGTATTCGGGGAGAGCAGCACGATGATGCACTCGTCATTCCGCATCGTGTAATAGTAGTAACCGCTGATGTGCCCTAGAAAGGACTGGGTGTAACCGGTGAACTTCAGATCGGATAAGGTGGCGGATATGTATTCTTCATGCCGTCTGTAGGTGCTCTCGAGGGTATCCGGGGCATCGAGCGTGTCCGGAAAAAGCGGCGCTGACAGCGAGAGAACGAACCACAGTACCAGAAGAAAAATCAGATACAGGATCGGTGTCAGCAGTCTGCGCTTGTAGAATGACTTTATATTTTTGGTAATATAGTGTTCAAACTGATCGGGCATAGGTGTAAGATCCTTTGCTGTATTTTGCTGTGTTTCCAGAAACATCGGAAAAAACGGCATTTTATGGAATAAGTATACGGTTTACCGGAAAAATAATCAAGAAGATTTGTGCGGGGGAATCTGTCGGCAAACCTTGATTTCACATTGGAAACTTGGTAGTATTACATAGAAATGTTCCGCATGCTGGCGGAAGAGAAAGTGAGAACGATATGGGTGCATACGAGAGCTTTGCGAGAGTGTATGATCTGTTTATGGATAATGTTCCCTATGAGGAATGGGGGTCCTATCTTACGGGGCTGCTCCGGGAATACGGCATCTGCAGCGGAACGGTTGCGGAACTGGGTTGCGGCACCGGAAAAATGACCAGGCTGCTGGCGGCGGCAGGGTACGATATGATCGGCGTGGACAATTCCGAGGAGATGCTTGAGATCGCACGCGAGGCAGAGTATGAGGCGGATGCGTGGAGTGCGGCAGAAGCATGGGACGAAGCTGACGAAACCGATGAGCCGGAAGAATATGCAGAACTGGGCGAGCCGGATGAACCGGACGAGCTGCCCAATGGGGGAATTCTCTATCTGCTCGAGGATATGCGTGAACTGGAACTGTACGGAAGCGTGTGCGCGGTGGTGTCGGTCTGCGATTCCATGAATTATATTTTGGAGGAAGCGGATCTGCGCGAGGTGTTTTCGCGTGTGCACGAGTATCTGGAGGAGGATGGCATCTTTATTTTTGACCTGAATACGGTATACAAGTACCGGGATCTTCTGGGAGAGACGACGATTGCGGAAAACCGCGAGGAGGGCAGCTTCATCTGGGAGAATTATTTTGATGAGGAGAGTGCCGTAAATGAATACGATCTGACGCTTTATATCCGCGAGGACGGTGAAACCTACCGCCGGTTTGAGGAAGTGCATTATCAGCGGGCCTATGATTTAAAGACGATTGGCAGACTGCTTGCGGATGCGGGAATGGAGCTTACGGCAGCCTACGACGCGTTCACAAAGGAACCGGTCAGGGACGACTCGGAGCGGATCTATGTGGTGGCGCGCCCGCGCAGGTAGAAGGCTTTGAGAAGATACAGGAACAACGAATCCGAACTGAGTAGAAAAAGATACAGTATATGAAAACGGAGCAGAAAGAAAAGATACCGTGCATGAAAACGGAGCAGGAAAAGAAGATGTAGCAAATCCGAAATACAGCAACAATAGAAAAGGAGAACGAAATGAGTCAGGATAGAGATTATATTGTAAGAGCTACCGCAGCGGAGGGAAGTATCCGCGCATTTGCGATCACATCGCGCCATCTGGTGGAGGAGGCGAGAGTGGATCATGACACCAGCCCGGTGATTACGGCAGCGCTCGGCAGACTTCTCTCCGGTGCGGCGATGATGGGAACGATGATGAAGGGGGAGAAGGATCTTCTGACGATACAGATCCAGTGCGGCGGCCCGGCGAAGGGCTTTACGGTGACCGCGGATGCAAACGGACATGTCAAGGGATTCCCGAATGTTCCGGATGTGGAACTGCCGTTAAATGCACAGGGAAAGCTGGACGTCGGCGGTGCGCTGGGGCTTGGCGTGATGAGCGTCATCAAGGACATGGGATTAAAGGAGCCGTACGTGGGACAGATCGCGCTGCAGACCGGTGAGATTGCGGAGGATCTGACGTACTATTTTGCCACCTCCGAGCAGGTGCCGTCCGCGGTAGGACTCGGTGTTCTCGTGAATCCGGACCGGTCGGTCAGACAGGCGGGAGGATTTATCATCCAGCTGATGCCGTTTACACCGGACGACGTGGTGGATCGTCTCGAGAAGAAGATCACGGAGATTGCCTCCGTCACGGAGATGCTGGAAGATGGGAAGACACCGGAGGAGATCTTGGAGCTGATTCTCGGCGAGTTCGGGCTTGAGATCAACGATACGGTGGATGCCGCATTCCAGTGCGACTGCTCCAAGGAGCGCGTCTCCCGTGCGATTGCGACACTGAGCAGAAAGGATCTGGACGACATCGTAAGCGACGGAGAGTCGATTGAGGTAAAATGCCAGTTCTGTAACAAAGCGTACCATTTTGACATCGACGAGTTAAAGGAAATGAGAAAATGAGAGATGGATTTGTAAAAGTTGCCGCCGTCACACCGAAGATCCGTGTGGCGGACACAAAATACAACGCCGGCGTGATCGTGGAAGGAATCCGGGAAGCGGCGGTGGCAGGCGCGAAGGTGATCGTGCTGCCGGAGCTTGTCATCACGGGATATACCTGCAGTGATCTGTTTTTGCAGGAATATCTTTTAGAGCAGGCGAAGCGGGCGCTCGGAACGATCGCGGAGGAGACAGCAGAGGTGGACGCCATCCTTTTTGTCGGTCTACCGCTTGCGTACAACGGAAAACTTTATAATGTGGCAGCGGTGCTCTGCCGCGGGGAAGTGCTCGGGTTTGTGCCCAAAACCTATCTTCCGAACTACAATGAATTTTACGAGGCAAGACATTTTGCCAGAGGAATGGCAGATCCGGTCGAGGTCGATTTCGAGGGAGAGTGTGTGCCGATGGGCACGCGGCTTTTATTTGTCTGTACGTCCCTGCCAGAATTAAAGATCGGCGCGGAGCTTTGCGAGGATTTGTGGACGCCGGAGCCGCCGAGTATCCGTCATGCCAGAAATGGTGCGACGCTGCTTGTGAATCTGTCCGCATCAGATGAGACCACCGGAAAGGACATCTACCGGCGGGAGCTGGTAAACGGACAGTCGGCGAGACTTCTGTGCGGCTATATCTATGCGAGTGCGGGAGACGGGGAGTCCACGCAGGACGTCGTCTACTCCGGACACAATGTGATTGCCGAGAACGGTCATATTCTAAAGGAATCGGAGCGGTTCGGAAGCGGTGTGATCTGCACGGAGATCGATGTGAAGAGGATCGAGGCGGAGCGCCGCCGGATGACGACGTTTGAGATGGCGGAGGACGGCTATGTGGAGGTTCGTTTTTCGCTTGAGACGGAGGAGACGGCGCTGACCCGCTTCATTGACCCGATGCCGTTTGTGCCGGGAAATGAAGCCGACCGTATCAGACGCTGTGATGAGATCCTTGCCATTCAGGCGGCGGGATTAAAAAAGCGTCTGGAACATACGCACTGTAAGACGGCGGTTGTGGGCATTTCGGGCGGTCTGGATTCCACACTGGCGCTGCTTGTCACCGTGCGCGCGTTCGATCTGCTCGGCATGCCGCACGACCGGATCAAGGCAGTCACGATGCCGGGCTTCGGGACGACGGACCGGACCTATGACAACGCGGTGTCCCTGATCCGGTGCCTCGGAGCGGATTTTACGGAAGTCGACATCAAGGAAGCGGTGAATGTGCATTTCCGTGATATCGGGCAGGATCCGGCCGTTCATGATGTGACCTATGAGAACGGCCAGGCAAGAGAGCGGACGCAGATTCTGATGGACATTGCCAACAAAGAGGGCGGCATGGTCATCGGAACCGGCGATCTCTCGGAGCTTGCACTCGGCTGGGCGACATATAACGGCGACCATATGTCCATGTATGCGGTCAATGCCTCCGTTCCGAAGACGCTGGTGCGCCACCTGGTGCGCTACTACGCGGATACCTGCGGGGATGAGAAGCTTGGCGCGGTATTGACGGATGTGCTGGACACGCCGGTATCTCCGGAGCTTCTGCCGCCGGAGGACGGAAAGATCTCGCAGAAGACGGAAGATCTTGTGGGACCGTACGAGCTTCATGATTTTTACCTGTACCACATGCTGCGTCTTGGATTTGCACCGAAAAAGGTGTACCGTCTCGCAAAAGTGGCGTTTGACGGCGTCTACGACGATGAGACGATCTTAAAATGGCTGAAAACTTTTTACCGGCGCTTTTTTGCACAGCAATTCAAGCGTTCCTGTCTGCCGGACGGACCGAAAGTCGGTAGTGTGGCGGTCTCTCCGCGCGGGGATCTGCGGATGCCGTCGGACGCGTGTGCGGCTGTCTGGCTGCAGCAGTTGGAGGAGATCGGATGATCATGCAGTATCGCAAGGATAAAAACGGAAATGAGATTTCGGTGCTCGGCTACGGGTGTATGCGTTTTACCAAGGAGGGCGGGCATGCCGATATCGATAAGGCGGAAAAGGAGGTCATGGCGGCGATAGATGCCGGTGTGAACTATCTCGATACCGCATATGTCTATGCTGGAAATGAGGCGGCGGTCGGGGAGATCCTCGCGCGCAATCATTGCAGGGAACGCATCTACCTGGCAACCAAGCTGCCGCACTACCTGATCAAGTCGGTGGAGGGTGCCCAGAAGATGTTCGAGGAGGAGCTGCGCCGCCTGCAGACAGACTACATTGATTACTATCTGATGCACATGCTGACGGATCTTCCCACCTGGGAAAAGTTAAAAAAGCTCGGCATGGAGGACTGGATCCGGGAGAAAAAGGCGTCCGGAGAGATCCGCAACATCGGATTTTCCTATCATGGCAGATCAGATATGTTCATGCAGCTGATCGATGCCTATGACTGGGATTTCTGCCAGATCCAGTATAATTATATGGACGAACATTCGCAGGCGGGCGTGGAGGGACTGCGCTACGCGCATGCGAAGGGGATTCCGGTGATTATCATGGAGCCGCTGCGCGGCGGCAGGCTGGTCAATCTGCTGCCGGAGTCGGCGAAGGAACTGTTCGCACAGGATGAGGAGCACCGCACCCCGGCAGAACTGGCACTCAAGTGGCTGTACGACCAGCCGGAGGTGACCTGCGTGCTCTCCGGCATGAATTCCATGGAGATGGTCGAACAGAATGTGCGCACAGCTTCGGAATACGGCGTCGGGTGCATGACGGAGTCAGATCGCGCGCTGGTGGAAGCGGTGCGGCAGGAGATCACAAAGCACGTCAAGGTGGGATGCACCGGCTGCGGTTACTGTATGCCGTGCCCACGCGGGGTGGATATCCCCGGGACATTCCGCTGCTACAATGCGATGTACTCCGAAGGAAAAAAGTCCGGCCGCAGGGATTATCTGCAGTGTACGGCATTCCGCAAGAATCCGGCGAGCGCCTCACAGTGTGTGGGATGCGGCAAATGCGAGCAGCACTGTCCGCAGCATATCGAGATCCGAGGGGAGTTAAAAGCGGCGGCGGGAGAACTCGAGACGGTGAAGTACAAGTTCATGAAGACGGCAATCGGCGTGCTGAAGCTCTGGTAGAAACACATAACAGGAAGAAAGCGGGTTTAGAATACGATGGAACAAATGGAAGCATTAAAACAGTCGATCCGGGAAAAAGGGAAGATGGTTGTTGCATTTTCCGGCGGTGTGGATTCGACATTCTTATTAAAAGTGGCACATGACGTGCTGGGAGATGGGGCGGTCGCAGTGACGGCTCGCTCCTGTTCCTTTCCGGAGAGAGAATTAAGAGAGGCAAAAGCATTCTGTGAGAAGGAGCACATAAAACATATCGTGGTGGAGTCGGAGGAATTGCAGATTGATGGATTTTCCCATAATCCGACCAACCGCTGCTACCTCTGCAAGAAGGAGCTTTTCACAAAGATCTGGGATATTGCAAAGGAGTACGACATCCCCTACGTGGCGGAGGCGTCCAATCTGGACGACAACGGCGATTACCGCCCGGGACTGATGGCGGTTGCCGAGCTTTCTGTGCTTAGTCCGCTGCGCGAGGTGGGGATGAACAAGAGCATGATCCGCGAACTCTCCCACGGGCTGGGGCTTCCGACATGGAATAAGCAGTCGTTTGCATGTCTTTCTTCCCGCTTTGTCTACGGGGAGGAGATCACCGAGGAGCGCCTTGGCATGGTGGACCGCGCGGAGCAGCTTCTGCTGGATGCCGGATTTCATCAGGTGCGTGTGCGGATTCACGAGAGCGGAACGAACACGATTGCCCGTATCGAGATCGGCACAGAGGATTTTGCAAAGATGTTCGCCGGTGATTTTTATCAGGAGGTCAACGCGAAGTGTAAAGAGATCGGCTTTACCTATGTGACGCTGGATCTCGGCGGATACCGGATGGGAAGCATGAACGACGGCATCCGGAAAGCATAATATTAAAACTGCATAGAATATAGAAATAGAGTAACAGAACAAAACAGAAGGATTCTCTGACACAGAATGCTTCTGTTTCTTTTTTAGAACAAAAAGAAATTATTTAATTTCCTACTTGACATATATATAAAGTAGGAGTATATTTCTTATATCATATAAAACAGCTAGGAATAATAAGAAATAAGATAGGATGTGAAAATGTGAACTGGGAAGTCATCTCGCAATACCTGCCGCTGTATCAGAAAGCCATGTGGCTGACACTCCGGATCGGCTGGATGGGAATTGCATTTTCAATCATCATTGGTCTTATATGTGCGCTGATTGTACATTATAAGATACCGGTGGCGAGACAGATTGTAAAAATATATATCGAATTGTTCCGCAACACACCGCTTCTGGTGCAGCTCTTTTTTATCTATTTCGGACTGCCGAAGGTGGGACTTTCCATCTCCGCGGATGTCTGCGGCGTGGCGGGTCTGGCACTTTTGGGAGGAAGCTATATGGCGGAGGCGTTCCGCAGCGGACTCGAGGCGATCGAGCCGATCCAGATGGAGAGCGCGTTAAGCCTTGGCATGACGAAAAAGCAGGCAGTGCTCTATGTCATCCTGCCACAGGCGGTATCCATCAGCGTACCGGCATTTGTGGCGAATGTGATCTTCCTGTTAAAAGAGACGAGTGTGTTTTCAGCAATCAGTCTGATGGATCTGATGTTTACAGCAAAAGACCTGATCGGGCTTTACTATAAGACAGCGGAGTGCCTGTTCTTACTGGTGGTATTTTATCTGATTATTTTACTTCCGGTATCCATCCTTGGAACGTTGTTAGAGAGGAGGCTGCGCTATGCCGGATTTGGGAATTAGTGTCCTGTTTAAGGGCAAGAACATGATAAGGCTTCTGGGCGGTCTGTGGGTGGCGCTTAAGATCAGCCTGATCTCCGTGGTCATCAGTATTCCGCTCGGCATTCTGCTCGGCATCGTCATGACATGGAAGAATCCGGTGACAAAAGCAGTGACAAGAGTGTATCTGGAGATTGTCCGCATTATGCCGCAGATGGTACTGTTGTTTCTCGTGTTTTTCGGAACGACGCGGATGTTTGGCTGGAATTTATCGGCGGAGTTTGCATCGGTAATCGTATTTACATTCTGGGGAACCGCAGAGATGGGAGATCTGGTGCGCGGCGCGTTAATCAGTATCCCGAAGCACCAGTATGAGAGTGGTGCAGCGCTTGGAATGACGAGAAGTCAGATTTATTTTTACATTATTATCCCGCAGACCCTGCGGCGTCTGATCCCGCTGTCGATCAACCTGGTCACCCGTATGATCAAGACGACAAGCCTTGTGATGATGATCGGTGTGGTGGAGGTGTTAAAGGTGACACAGCAGATCATCGAGGCAAACCGTATGGCATCGCCGAATGCGGCGTTCGGACTGTACGGAACCGTGTTTATACTGTATTTTCTGGCATGCTGGCCGATCAGTATGCTGGCGGGACATCTGGAAAAGAAATGGAGTAACTGATATGAAGGCAGAAGCAGAAGAATTGTTAAAAATTGAACATATCAAAAAATCCTACGAGGGAAACGAGATCTTAAAGGATCTAAGCCTGACCATCCACAAAGGAGAGGTTGTGGTTATCATCGGACCATCCGGATGCGGTAAGAGCACACTGCTTCGATGTATCAACGCCTTAGAGCCGATTCAGGAGGGAAGCATTACGCTCCGAGGCGAGACCATCGACGGAAAGGCGAAGAATATCGCCGGGATCCGTCAGAAGGTCGGGATGGTATTTCAGAGCTACGAGCTTTTTCCACACAAGACGATCCTGGAAAATGTGATCCTGGCACCGCTTAAGGTGCAGAAGAGAACAAAAGAGGACGCCGTTTCCGAGGCAAAACAGCTTCTGGAAAAAGTAGGGCTTCTCGACAAGTGTGACAGTTTTCCGAGACAGCTTTCCGGCGGTCAGAAGCAGCGTGTTGCGATCGTGCGTGCACTGATGATGCACCCCGAGATTATGCTGTTCGATGAGGTGACCGCAGCGCTTGATCCGGAGATGGTGCGCGAGGTACTGGATACGATGTTAGAGCTTGCTAAGGCAGGAAGCACTATGGTGATCGTCACACACGAGATGTCCTTTGCAAGGGCGGTTGCAGACCGTGTGGTCTTTATTGACCAGGGAGAGATTGTGGAAGAAGGAAAGCCGGATGAATTTTTTTCCCATCCGACGACAGAGCGTGCGAAAAAGTTTCTGCACACATTTGAATTTGAGGCAGTCCGCGACTAGAGAGCGGCACAAAAGGTTGATTCTGAAGCTTCGATGGAAGTTTGGAATAGAAAGAGAGGACAATATTATGAAAAAAGAAAGATTAACGAAGAGACTGGCACTGTTTACAGCACTGACATTAACTGGAGCAATGCTGGCAGGCTGTGGCAATACAGATGCAGCGGAGAGCAGCAGTGATGCGCAGACAGGAGTTACCGCAGATACACAGGCAGCCGCAGGCGATGCATCCGCAGATGTGGTATACCGCACCTTAGACGAGATCAAGGAGAGCGGCACAATCAACATCGGTGTATTTTCCGACAAGAATCCATTTGGCTATGTGGATGAGAACGGAGAGTATCAGGGATATGATGTCTACTTTGCAAACCGTCTGGCAGAGGATCTCGGCGTGGATGTGAACTTCGTTTCCACCGAGGCTGCAAGCCGTATTGAGTATTTACAGACCGGAAAAGTAGATGTCATTCTGGCTAACTTTACCGTGACACCGGAGCGCGCGGAGGAAGTTGATTTCGCACTGCCGTACATGAACGTATCCCTCGGTGTGATTTCTCCGGATTCTGCAGTGGTTGAGAGTCTGGATGATCTGACAGCGGATGATCCGGTGATCGTGATTTCCGGTACAACAGCAGAGACCTACCTGACCGAGAACTATCCGGATCTGACCTTACAGAAATATGATTCCTATGCGGCAGCAAAGACTGCGCTTGAGAACGGAAACGGTGTTGCATGGGCAAACGATAACACAGAGGTTATTGCATTCGCACTTCAGAACCCGGGCTATACCGTAGGTATTCCGGAGCTTGGAAGCACGGATACGATTGCACCGGCAGTAAGCAAGGGCAACACGACCGTATTAGACTGGATCAATGAGGAGATCAAGGCACTTGGCGAGGAGAATTTTTTCCACGCAGATTACGAGGCAACACTGGCTGACACTTACGGCAGTGACTACGAGGATACGCTTGTGGTAGAGGGCGGCGAGACAAAGTAAGAACTGACCGTATAACGGAAGGTTCAAAGCACAGGGAACTGCGTCTTTGAGCCTTCTTTCTCTATAGGAAAAGAGGTAGTGTATGGAAAAAAAGAATAGAAACGGCAGAAACGTCATGGCAGCATTTCTCACAGTATCCCTTGCAGCGGGAATCCTGGGCGGATGCGGGCAGACGGCAGCGGATACCGCAGATGCAAAGGAAGTGGAGATTACGAATGTTTCGTACGATCCGACCAGAGAGCTGTACGAGGCGTACAGCGCGCTGTTTGCGGAACACTGGAAGGCGCAGACCGGATAGGATGTGTCGGTTATCCAGTCACATGGCGGCTCCGGCAAGCAGGCACTTGAGGTTGCAAACGGTCTGGAAGCAGATGTGGTCACGCTGGCACTGGAGGGGGATGTGCAGGTGGTCGCGGATGCGGGACTGATCGAGGACGGCTTTGCAGATGAGTTTGAACAGGAGAGTTCTCCGTACACCTCAACGATTGTTTTTCTGGTGCGGAAAGGCAATCCAAAGTCCATTGAGGACTGGGATGATCTGCTCCGGGAGGATGTGGGCGTCATCACCCCGAATCCGAAGACATCCGGCGGTGCACGTTGGAATTATCTGGCGGCATGGTACTATTTTGAGAGTCAGGGACAGAGTGAGGAAGAGATTACCGAGAATATGAAAACGCTTTATCACAATGTGCTGGTGCTGGATTCGGGGGCGCGCGGCGCAACGACCACATTTGCGGAGAACGGACAGGGCAATGTCCTGACTGCGTGAGAGAATGAAGCATTTTTGTCGTTGGAGGAGCATCCGGGCGAGTATGAGATCGTGGTTCCGTCTGTATCGATTCTCTGCCAGCCGACCGTGGCACTCGTGGACGAGGTCGTCGATGACCGGGGCACAAGGGAGGTTGCTACAGAGTATTTAGAGTATCTGTATTCCACAGAGGCACAGAAGCTCGAGGCGGAGAATTTCTACCGGCCGCTGGATCAGGAGGTCTATGCAGATTATGTAAGTACGGCTGGGGAGCGTGTCATCACGGAACTTCCGGCAGACGGAAAATGGATCGTGGATGATATTACGCTCACGGATATTGCACATTTTGGCGGATGGAGTGAGGCGTCGGCGAAGCATTTCGCGGACGGCGGCGTGTTTGACACGATTTATGAACAGTGATTAGGAAATTTACAGGGAACGCCCGGCAGAGCAATCTGCCGGGCGTTAAATTGTATATAATGAAGTACAATACCTCCCGCAGGTATTTTTGCTGTTGACAAATAAAAAAAAAGATACTAGTATAATTCATATCATATGGGTATGATATGAAATAAAAAAAGGAAATGGTACGAGAATATGGAAAAGAAACTTATTTACATGGATAACGCAGCTACCACACCGGTCAAACCGGAAGTGCTTGATGCAATGCTTCCGTACTTTACAGAGAAGTTTGGTAATCCATCCAGCATATACAGCATTTCTTCTGAGAATAAGAAGGCAATCACAGATGCAAGAGAGGTCATTGCAAAGACCATCAACACCACGCCGGAGAATATCTATTTTACCGCAGGCGGTTCCGAGTCAGACAACTGGGCGTTAAAGGCAACAGCAGACGCCTACGCATCCAAGGGAAAGCACATCATCACGACGAAGATCGAGCACCATGCGATTCTTCACACCTGTGAGTATCTGGAGACGAAAGGCTTCGAGATCACTTATCTGGATGTGGATGAGAACGGTCTGGTAAAGCTGGACGAACTTACTGCAGCCATCCGTCCGGACACTATCTTAATCTCCGTGATGTTCGCGAACAACGAGATCGGAACCATCGAGCCGATTGCTGAGATCGGTAAGATCGCACATGAGCATGGCGTACTGTTCCACACAGATGCAGTACAGGCATACACACAGGTGCCGATCGATGTCGAGGCAATGAATATCGATATGATGAGCACCAGCGGTCACAAGATCAACGGACCGAAGGGAATCGGTTTCTTATATATCAGAAAAGGTGTGAAGATCAAATCCTTCATCCATGGCGGAGCACAGGAGCGCCACAGAAGAGCAGGTACCGAGAACGTAACCGGTATCATCGGTCTTGCAAAGGCAGCAGAGATCGCTACGGCCAACATGAAGGAGCGCACTGCGGAGGAGATCAAAGTCAGAGATCATTTGATCGAGCGCATCGAGAAAGAGATTCCGTATGCAAAGTTAAACGGAGACCGTGTAAAGCGTCTGCCGAACAACGTGAACTTCAGCTTCCAGTTCGTGGAGGGAGAGTCCATGCTGATTCTTTTGGATTCCAAGGGAATCTGCGCATCCAGCGGTTCTGCATGTACATCCGGTTCCCTGGATCCGTCCCATGTACTTCTGGCAATCGGACTGCCGCATGAGATTGCACACGGTTCTCTGCGTCTGACCATCAGCGACCAGATCACGATGGAGGATGCGGACTACGTCGTTGACAACTTAAAAGAGATTGTGAACCACTTAAGAGAGATGTCTCCGCTGTACGAGGATTTCATCAAGAAAAACAAATAATATAAAAAAGAAAGCAGGTATATGTTATGTATAGTGAAAAGGTTATGGATCATTTTCAGCACCCGAGAAATGTAGGAGAGATTGAGGACGCAAGCGGTGTCGGCACCGTCGGAAATGCAAAGTGCGGCGATATCATGCGTATGTATCTCGATATTGATGAGAACCAGGTTATCCGTGACTGCAAGTTCAAGACATTCGGCTGCGGCGCTGCTGTGGCAACCAGCAGTATGGCAACGGAGCTTGTAAAGGGCAAGACCATTTACGAGGCGCTGCAGATCACGAACAAGGCAGTTATGGAGGCGCTTGACGGACTTCCTCCTGTAAAGGTACACTGTTCTCTTCTCGCAGAGGAGGCAATTCATGCGGCACTCTGGGATTACGCAGAGAAGCATAACATCAAGATCGAAGGTCTTGAGAAGCCGAAGAACGATATCAGCGAAGGTCTGGAAGAGGAAGATTACTAAGAATGAATCGGCAGGACGAAGCGGACTATACGGCATTAAAAGAATATTTATGCGACATGATCTTAGAGGAACAGCTAAAGCTCGGCTATGAGCGTGAGACGATCCGGTTCTATTCACCGTCGTCGTCAATCGGACATGTGTTAAAGCTGTCTGACCGCTCCAAGCCGGCGGTTCTTGCGGCGTTGGATGGATTTGGCGCATATGCGGCGGATACCCTCGGTGAAGTGGCGGTATCTGGGGCGAGCGGCGGGAGAATCTGTTTTCTCATTCCGGCAGCAGGTGCAGAGTATGTGCATGCGCACGGTGTGGCGCATCCGTTCTTAAAGGATCTGATTGACTGCTTCGGCAGACATGATGTGACGAGAGAGCAGGTGTGGGAGCTGTTCCGGCACTATTCTGAGAGTGCGCGTATCATTGAGATCAAAAGCGATGAATTTGATGACGTGTGCTACTTTGAGGACGGCAATCCGGATTCTTATCTGTACTGCGTCAAGTTCGACGAGGGACATGCGTTTTATCACCGCTTCTTAAAAGAGGATTTTGAAGAACTGTTCGGTGAAGCCAGCAGGATGAAAGGGGCGCGATAGCATGAAAATTACGACAAAGGGACGCTATGCGATCCACATACTGTACGATCTGGCGGTCAACGGCACGGAGCATCCGGTGTCGGTCAAGGAGATGGCAACGAGACAGGAGATTTCCGTCAAATATACAGAGCAGATCATATCCATTCTGAACAAGGCGGGCTATGTTTCCAGCAGCCGGGGATTTCAGGGCGGCTACCGTCTGACGAAGCCGTTGGACGAATATGTGATCGGTGATATTCTGCGTCTGACGGAGGGATCGCTCGCGCCGGTCGAGTGCCTTGCAACCGCCGAGAATCCCTGCCCAAAACAGCAGAAATGCGCGACGATCATGCTCTGGGAAAAAGTCGATAAGGCGATCCGTGACGTGGTTGATCATGTGACATTGCAGGATCTTCTGGACTGGCAGAAGCAGGAAAGGTGTTAGTGTGAACGAATATGAAAATTTCTACAAAAGGCAGATATGCGCTGCGCCTGATGCTGGATCTGGCGATGAACGGTGAGAACAACGTTGTGCGCATTAAAGATATTGCGGAAAGACAGCAGATCTCAGACAAATATCTTGAGCAGATCATATCCGTATTGAACAAGGCAGGTTATGTGCGGAGCACCAGAGGACCGCAGGGCGGTTATTCGCTGCGGAAAGCACCGGAGGAATACACGGTTGGCGATATTTTGCGTCTGACGGAGGGATCGCTTGCGCCGGTTGCCTGCGTGGAGGAGGAAGGAAGTTGCGAACGCGAAGTGGATTGCGTTACCGTGGAGGTGTGGAAGCGGCTGAACCAGGCGATCAGCGATGTCGTGGATCATATCACACTGGCGGATCTGGTTGCACTGCAGGAAGAGAAGCGCGAGAAGAGCGGTCTTGACTTTGGAAAAGATATCTGAGTTATCATATGATACATAAAATAAGAAGAACCCCTGTTATGGTGTTTGCAGCCACCGTAGCAGGGGTTCTTTGCTTAAGAAGGGGGTTTTCTCGGTTTATTCACCAAAACCCATGCCGATAAATATCGACGTTGATATCATATCATATTCTGGGGAAAAATCCAGTGTAAAATTGTGAAATTTTGTTCATATATGCGCGGTTTGCAAATAAATTGCGTGGTTTTTGCGAACCGCGATTCCCTTGACGTTTTCCGGCTTTATCCCTTATAATATTGCAGATAAGTGATGCGTGTGGCTGCCGGAGGGCAGAAGTGATGCGCACCGGGCAGGAGGAAATGAATGTCGATTGACCAGAGTAAAATCAGAAACTTTTGTATCATAGCACATATCGATCACGGTAAATCTACACTTGCCGATCGTATTATAGAAAAAACAGGAACCTTGACCAGCAGGGAAATGCAGGCGCAGGTATTAGATAACATGGATCTGGAGAGAGAGCGCGGAATTACGATCAAGTCGCAGGCGGTCCGCATTATCTACAAGGCGAACGACGGCGAGGAGTATATTTTTAATCTGATCGACACCCCGGGACATGTCGATTTTAACTACGAGGTATCGAGAAGCCTTGCGGCATGCGATGGTGCGATTCTGGTCGTGGATGCGGCGCAGGGCGTGGAGGCACAGACCCTTGCGAATGTGTATCTTGCGTTAGACCATGATCTGGATGTAATGCCGGTCATCAACAAGGTCGACCTGCCGAGCGCGCAGCCGGACGAGGTCGTAAAGGAGATCGAGGACGTCATCGGAATCGAGGCGGAGGATGCGCCGCGCATTTCCGCAAAGACAGGACTCAATGTCGATCAGGTGTTAGAGCAGATCGTACAGAAGATTCCGGCGCCGGCCGGCGATCCAAAAGCGCCGCTTCAGGCGCTGATCTTTGACGCACTCTATGATTCCTACAAGGGTGTCATCGTGTTCTGCCGGATCAAGGAGGGCACGGTGCGGGTCGGCGATCCGATCCTTATGATGGCGACCGGGGCGCAGTCCGAAGTTACCGAGGTCGGTTACTTTGGAGCAGGGCAGTTCATTCCGTGTGACGAACTGTCTGCCGGCATGGTCGGCTACATCTGTGCGAGCATCAAAAATGTGCGGGATACCCGCGTGGGTGATACGGTGACGAACGCCGCACATCCGTGTGAGGAGCCGCTTCCGGGTTATAAAAAAGTCAATCCGATGGTATACTGCGGCATGTATCCGGCGGACAGTGCCAAATATCCGGATCTGCGCGATGCGTTGGAAAAGCTGCAGATCAACGATGCGTCGCTGCAGTATGAACCGGAGACGTCGCTGGCGCTGGGCTTCGGATTCCGCTGCGGTTTCTTAGGACTGCTTCATCTGGAGATCGTGCAGGAGCGTCTGGAGAGAGAGTTTCATCTGGATCTCGTGACGACGGCACCGGGCGTTATCTATAAGGTGCACAAGACGAACGGAGAGGTGATCGATCTGACGAACCCGTCTAATCTGCCGGATCCGTCCGAGATCGAGTATATGGAGGAACCGGTCGTTTCGGCGGAGATCATGGTGACGAGCGAGTATGTCGGCGCGATTATGACGCTTTGCCAGGAACGGCGCGGTGTATACAACGGTATGGAGTATCTGGAGGAGACCCGTGCGCTCATCAAGTACGATCTGCCGCTCAATGAGATCATCTACGATTTCTTTGACGCCTTAAAGTCCCGCTCGAGAGGATACGCTTCGTTCGACTATGAGCTGAAGGGCTATGAGCGTTCCGAGCTTGTGAAGCTGGATATTCTGATTAACAAGGAGCAGGTGGACGCGCTCTCGTTCATCGTCTTTAAGGACAGTGCTTACGACAGGGGCAGAAAGATGTGCGAGAAGTTAAAGGAAGAGATTCCGAGACATCTGTTTGAGATTCCGATCCAGGCGGCAGTCGGCGGCAAGGTGATTGCCCGTGAGACAGTCAAGGCGCTGCGCAAGGATGTGCTTGCAAAGTGCTACGGCGGCGATATTTCGCGTAAGAAAAAGCTTTTAGAGAAGCAGAAGGAAGGCAAGAAGCGCATGCGTCAGGTCGGAAATGTAGAGATTCCGCAGGAGGCATTCATGAGCGTCTTGAAGCTGGATGAAGATTAAAGGAACAGATCGGAAAATGCAGCGTCAGTGATGGCAGTGTCAGGAATATTTTTGGGAAAGGAGCGGTATGTGGAGTGAGTCAGAAAACAATGGAATTGTACATTCATATTCCGTTTTGCGTCAAAAAATGCCAGTATTGTGATTTCCTTTCCTTTGCGGCGGACGAGGCAACGCAGGCAGCCTACGTGGAGGCGCTGCTCCGGGAGATTGCGTATTACGGACCGCATTGCAGCGACTACCTGGTATCGACGGTATATATCGGCGGCGGCACGCCATCGTGGCTCACAGAGGAGTGGATGGCACAGATTATGTCGGCGGTTCGCCGGTCGTTTCGTCTGGCGTCGGATGCGGAAATATCCATTGAGTGCAATCCGGGAACCGTCACCGATCACAAGTTTGCCGGCTACCGGAATGCGGGAATCAACCGGATCAGCATCGGTCTGCAGTCGGCTGTGGATGAGGAATTAAAGATTCTCGGGCGGATTCACACGTTTGACCAGTTCCTGAAGACTTACGAGCTGGCGCGCAAAAACGGATTCGACAATGTCAATGTGGATATTATGAGTTCTCTTCCGGGACAGACGGCAGAGAGTTTTGCCCGCACCCTGCAGCAGCTTCTGTGGCTGAAACCGGAGCATATTTCCGCCTATTCCCTGATCATTGAGAAGGGGACGCCATTTTACGATCTGTATAAGTTTGACGCGGTCAAGCAGCAGGCGGGAATGCAGACGGTGGCGCTGCCGACGGAGGATGAAGTGTACCGGATGACCAAGCTGACCGAGCAGGTGCTTGCGGAAGCGGGATATGTGCACTATGAGGTTTCTAATTTTGCAAAACCGGGTTATGCGTGCCGGCACAATATCGGCTACTGGGAGCGGGAGAATTATCTGGGACTGGGGCTTGGCGCGTCGTCTCTGATGGAGAATATCCGCTACAGCAACACGCGGGAATTGTATGTGTATCTGGAAGAAACCAGACATATTCGTGAGGGTATCTGGGAGAATGAGATAACGGATAGCCAGGGGAGCGGCGCATCCGGCAGGGTGGAACAGCTTCCGGCCACGAATCTGCATGCTTCGGCAGAGCGCATTACACGAAAAGGGCAGATGGAAGAGTTTATGTTTTTAGGACTCCGCATGATGGATGGAATTTCCAGGGAACGTTTTGCACAGACGTTTGGAACACAGATTGAGGCAGTGTATCAGGAGGTGCTGCTGCATCTTACGGAGGAAGGACTGCTCGAAAAACGCGCGGGGAGGATTTATCTGACGGAACGCGGGCAGGATGTGAGCAATTACGCTCTGGCACAGTTTTTACTTTAGAACGATGAATCCGGACGGATTCATATTAAGAAATTCTTCATAAAGATTCATTCGCGTTTTCACGGAAAGAGGACTAAAATAGAATCGTAGGAATCCAAGGAGTGAAGTGATGTGAATGTAACAAAGAGACAGAAAAGACGAATCCGGAATCTGGTATGTATACAGTACAGTATTGTGAAAATGCTGCTCGTGATCGCAGGGTTTGAACTGTTGGGACTGGGGCTGTCCCTGATGCAGGGAACGCAGTCTGTAACGCAGGAGATTGAGGGAGAGGTAATCTGGTCGGAGGAGACGAAAACAGAGGAGAATCCCCTGATTGTGTGCGTGGATGCCGGACATGGCGGAAAAGACAACGGCTCCGATTATAAGGGGCGTTATGAGAAGGATGATAATTTAAAGCTGGCACAGGCTGTGGCAGCTTATTTGGCTGATAAAAATGTAAAAGTGGTTATGACGAGGTCGGATGACACGTTTTTGCGCCTGTCAGAGCGGTGCGGGATTGCCAATCAGAGCGGTGCGGATTATATGCTGTCGCTGCACCGCAATGACGGCGAGGGTAACGGCGTAGAGACCTGGATCTCGGCGAGTGGTTCGGAGGAGACGGATGCCCTCGCAAACCACATTATGGAAGCGCTGGATACGGCGGGAATCCAGAGAAACCGCGGCGTGAAAAAGGGAACCCAGACTGGGGAATCCTCCAATTATTACATCAATGTACATTCGGACATGCCGTCCTGCATCGTCGAGATGGGATTTATCAACGATGCATCCGATAACCAGCTTTTCGATGAAAAGCTGGATGCGTATGCTGCCGCCATCGGTGACGCAGTGCTTGCAACGGCGGAGACATACCGTGCCAACAAGGTTACGGATGGAAACGGTCAGGGCACAGGTGAAGCGGGAAGCGGCGCCGGAGACGGTCAAGGTACGGATGGAACGGGAGACGGCGCCGGAGACGATCAGGGCACGGATGGAACGGGAAATGACACCGGAGACGGACAGAGGGCGGACCAAACAGGAAGCAGCACCGGAGACGGTCAGAGTGCTGCAGGTGGAAATGCGGCGGTGCAGACGATTGCGCTTGACGGGCTGGATACCACCGTGCAGAGCTGGGGGCTGGGAAGCCACACCGATGCGGACAACCGCCCGAACGATGCAGTCAGTGCGCAGCAGAAGTATGGGGATTACCATGCGCTTTTCATTGGAGAGAACACAAAGACCATCTATCTGACCTTTGATGAGGGATATGAATACGGTTACACGGAATCCATTCTGGATACGCTTAAGGAAAAGGGCGTGCATGCCGTCTTTTTTGTCACGGAGCCTTATGCAAAGGCGGAACCGGCACTGGTGCAGCGCATGATTGACGAGGGGCATGTAGTCGGCAATCACAGTGTGACGCACCCGTCGGCGGGAATCCCTTCGCTGACAGTGGAACAGCAGCAGGAAGAGGTCATGGGAAATCACCAGTATATCAAAGATACCTTTGGATATGAGATGAATCTGTTCCGCTATCCTGCGGGAAAGTTCAGTGAGCAGTCGCTCGCCGTTGTAAATAACTGCGGATACGAGAGCGTGTTCTGGAGTTTTGCCTATCTGGATTACGATGTGGACAACCAGCCGGATCAGGCGGAAAGCCTGCAGAAGATGAAAAATAAGATGCACCCGGGAGCCATCTATCTGCTGCATGCGGAGTCGGCAACAAATGCGGCGGTGCTGGGAGATCTGATCGATGCGGCGCAGACGCAGGGGTATTCGTTTGGAACGTTGTAATGCGTGGCGCGTGAAAAAAGGTTTACATAATGACGAAAAACGAGCTTTGGACGGGCTGTGTGACTGATTTTCGTGCGCTGGATGCGGGGAGGAAGAAAAGTTGGGGCTGGGAGCCTGATTTTCGTGCGCTGGACTTGGGAAGGAAGAAAAGCCGGGTCTGGGAGCCCATTTTCCATGCGCTAGACCCGAAAAATGGGAAAAGTCGGGTCCGAGAGCCCATTTTTCGCGCGCTGGACCCGAGCGAGAGAGAAAGAAGTTTACATAACACCGAAAAACAAGCCATGGTCGGGTCTGAGAGGAAGAAAAGACCGCGCCAGACCCGGGAAGGAAGAAAAGTCGGGTCCGAGAGCCCATTTTTCGCGCGCTAGATCCTTGCGGGAGAGAAAGAAGTTTGCATAACGCCGAAAAACAAGCCATGGTTGGGTCTAAGAGAAAGAAAACGCCACGTTAGACCCGAAAAAGAAGAAAAGATCACGCCGCCTTGGGGTTGCAGAAACTGTTGTCTGTCCCAGAATTTACCGAAAACATCGTGTCAACCTCAGGATTTACCGAAAAAGCCTGAAGTTACAATATTGTTCTTGATCTGATCTTGCGGTATAATGAACTCTGACGAGTTCATATTGTGCGCAGAAAGCAGCGCAAAAAGATGACATAATGAATCCTACCGGATTCATATTAGAAGTTCCGGTGGAACTTCGGATGTGCAGAAAGCAGCGCAAAAAGATGATATAATAGACGCGTACATGATGATAGGTTTTCTTTAGAAGGGAACATGATATGGAAAAATTACACAAGCGGAATTTGATTATTGTCTGGTGCTCAGTCGTTGCACTTAGCCTTGTTTCTTTGATGGGATACGGATTTACCGTGCTTGCAATCCGTGGAATTGCAATTCTGGTAGTTGCGGGAATTATTTCTACGATTGGATGTTACCTTCCGATTGACGATGCGAAAAAAGTGCTGATTCTTGTATTTCCGCCGGCGATCGGTACGCTGTTGTATTCGTGGGTATATGGTGGCAATTCGATTCCGTATCTGGCGAATTTTGTACTTTTAGCGATGACAACTTCCTATTTTATGGAGTCGGTTATCATCTATTTCGCAGTGCCGTTTGCCGTTATTTCGGTCGTATTCATGGCTTTCAGCCCCGAGACCATCGCGGGAATTGACTACACGATGGCCGGGGTCGTGACGCGTATATTTTTGTTTATCGTGACAGCGATCCTGCTTTATTTTGCGACGAAGCGCGGTGCGGGTGTTGTGAAGAAAACGGAAGAGACGCTTTCCATCGTTCAGAACAATGCGAAAGTCGCCAATACGATTTCAGCGAATCTGAACACCACGATCCACAAGAGTATGAGTTCAGTGCATGCGCTTGCGGACGGCAGCTCCAGCGTGAAATCGGCGGCATCGCAGATGGGGCAGGTGGTTGAGGATACTGCTAATGCAACTGTCAGCGTGATGGATAAAATTAATGCGGCAACAACGGAGATTAACCGGAACCATGAACTGGCAGTTTCTCTGGATCAGGGATTTCAGAAGGTGCAGAGTGCGGTAGAAAAAGGAAACGGAGCGATACAGACGGCAAAGAGTTCCATTCTTTCCATGGAGGAGACCGTCGATTCCGCGCGCAAATCGACCGATTCGCTGCTTACCGAGATGAACCGGATCACATCGATTCTCGGAGAGATCAATTCCATTGCATCCCAGACGAATCTGTTGTCGTTAAATGCATCTATTGAGGCGGCGCGTGCGGGAGAACACGGAAGAGGATTTGCGGTGGTTGCAGATGAGATCCGCGCGCTGTCAGAAGAGAGTGCCAAGGCGGCGAACAACATTCAGGAGATTTTGACCTGGCTGACGGATACGACCGGGCAGATCTCAAAAGAAATCACGGCGGGCACCGATGCTGCTTCCGCGAGTGTGGAACTGGTCGGCGGATTGATGGATTATTTTAGTAACATCAATGATGCGACGGATGAGGCGAGCCAGATTGTCGATGAAGAATATAAGATCATTGAACATGTGAAGGAACACTTTGGAAATATCCAGCAGGAGATCGAGACGCTGGTGGCAACCTCAGAGGAAAATTCTGCAACCATCCAGAATATCACGGACACAATCACGTCGCAGAATGATTCCATCCGCAGCATTTCGGCTGAAATCGATGAGATTTCATCATTATCGGAAGATCTGGAACAGCATTTTGGGGAAGATAACTAAGAAAAGGTCAAGGGAGACATGCAGGGGCGCAGTCTCCCTTTTTTACATCACGGAGAATAAGGATGAAATTGAGATTTCAAAAAGACGGTACTTTTAAAATCATGCAGATTACAGATATGCAGGAAATTCCCGCAATATCGAAAGACACGATCGCGCTGATGGAGCGGGCGGTTCTGGAGGAGCAGCCGGATCTTGTCGTCTACACTGGTGATCAGATCAAGGGCTATGGTGTGACTTACAAGGGAAAAGGAGAGGAGCTGGAGCGGGAGGTAGCACAGACGATTGGAAAATTATTAGAGCCGGTGACAAAGCGTGGCATTCCGTTTGCAGTGACATTTGGCAATCATGACTGCCAGGTCGGGATTTCCAATCAGGATCAGTTCTATCATATTTACAAAAGACTTCCGAATTGCATCGGAGAGCAGGCAGAAGGGATTGACGGGGGCGGAACCTGTGCCATTCCCATCGAGGCATCCGACGGAAGCGGGAGGGATGTGTTTGAACTGTATCTGTTTGACAGCGGAACGGATGCCAGGGAGGGCGGCTACGAGGCATTTGATCCGAAGATCATTGCGTGGTACCGCAAGCAGCGGGAAGATCTTCGGGAGAAAAACGGAATGTATGTGCCGTCCATCGTATTTCAGCATATCCCGATGCGCGAATATTATGAGGTGTTAAAGCTTGTTGACCGTGGGGAAAAAGGTGCGGTGCGCGCTTATCGGACACATAAGAACGAATATTATAAGCTGGGAGAAACCTGCGGCGCCGGGGATATTTTTCTGGAACCGCCGTCAGTGCCGGACGTCAATACCGGGGAATTTGAGGCGCTTTCGGAGTGCGGGGAAGTGCTTGCGGCATTTGTCGGACACGATCATAAAAACAACTTCGTGGGGCGTTACCGGAACATTGCGCTTGGATTTACACCGTCCGCGGGATTTAATGTCTACGGCAACCGTACGAAGCGCGGCGTGCGCTGTATTGTGCTGAACGAAAAAAAGCCGTGTGAATACCATACTTATACCAGAACGTATGAGGAACTGGTCGGGAAAAAAGTGTCGCGCCCGGTATTTGACTATCTGACCAGCAAAGCACCCGCCACATTTGAGGCGGCGATTCCGATGATTTTAAAAGCGGTGCTGTTTCTGGCGCTTGTGATTGTGCTGGCAGTCTTGTTGTTGTAGAGGGATGGGGAAAGCACCCGGCAGAACAAGAGCAACCAGGGAAGAAAAATACCGTGCAGAAAAGGAGAAAACAATGGGTGAGATACGACAGGAGAAAAGCGGATTTACGGCGTGGACCGACAGACATGCGGAACTGTGGAAGTTTATGAAGTTCCTGCTTGCGGGAGGCGGTTCCAACATGGTTGAGCTGGCGGTGCATATGCTGCTTTTAAACACAGTATTTGCTGCGCTTACGGTGGAACCGGTAACCGCGCATTTTCTCAACCTGATCGGCATTACGTCAAAGGGATATCTGTATACCTATATGATTTCAACGACCGTGGGTTATACGATTGCGTTTATATTGAACCGCAAGATTACTTTTAATGCGGACGCCAATCCGGCGGTCAGCATGGTGCTCTATGCGGTCATGGTACTGTTCACAATCTTTGCAAACGGCTGGATTGGATCGGCGATGACGACTTGGGCGAGGGAAAACGATCTGACGGGGAATCTGTGCGACATGGCAATCAAGGTGATCGGAATGCTGATCCCGATGCTCTGGACGTATCCGTGTAACCGATTTTTGATCCACCGGAAAAAGAAAAGATTGTGAATTGTTTCACAAAAAATACAACGAAAGATCTTGAAAGGGAACAGACTTCATGATACGCTGAAACAGCATTGCAGTGAGATACGTTCTTGCTGTCTTGCCTTAACAAAAGTCTCTGACGCCAAAAGCAGTGCCTGCGGCGGAAGATATGGCGGTCATGAATGTGTCTGCAGCTGGTCTGCGCGTGCGGAACAGATGCTGTAGATAAGGATACCGGCGGGATATTCCATGCCCTGTAGGGCAGGTTCTGCCGTGTATCCCCAGCGTGAGCCGTATCTGAGAGGAGATTTCAGATACGGTTTTTTTATGTAATAGGAAACTTCGTTCCTATTACATAAAAAACTCTTCGGGGATCGCACTGCGGCGGAGACGAAAGATGTCGCAAGAGCGACCCGCCGCAGGCGGAGAATCCCGCAGGCAGGATTCTTTTTTATTAGGAGAAAATATGGAGACAAGAATTGCACTTATCGGTATCATTGTGGAGAGCACCGAGTCCGTGGAGCAGCTCAATCATCTGCTGCACGAATACGGGAGCCATATCATCGGCAGAATGGGAATCCCTTACCGGGAAAAAAATGTTCACATTATCAGCGTTGCCATCGATGCACCGCAGGATGTCATCAATGCATTGTCGGGAAAGATCGGACGGCTGGCGGGAATCACGGCAAAGACCGTCTATTCCAATGTATAAGCGTCTGCGGAATGGAGATTTATATGACACACGAGGAAAAAATCATAGAGCACCTGAAGACAGAGCAGATGCTGTCGGTGGGTGAACTGGACTGTCTGCTTACAACAGAAGATACAGAGACAGTCGAGAAGCTTAAGGCTGAGGCGAGAATGGCGGCACAGTCGGTATACGGAAAACAGATCTATATCCGCGGGCTGATCGAGTTCACCAACTACTGTAAAAATGACTGCTATTACTGCGGCATCCGCAGGGGCAATGCATGTGCCGAGCGCTACCGTCTCACAGAGGAGCAGATCCTCTCCTGCTGCGCGACAGGGTATGAACTTGGATTCCGCACCTTTGTGCTGCAGGGTGGAGAAGATCCCTATTTTACAGATGAGAAGATCTGCGGTCTGGTGTCTGCCATCAAGCAGGCATACCCGGACTGTGCAGTGACACTCTCGATCGGGGAAAAAGAAAGAGCGAGCTATCAGGCATATTTTGACGCCGGCGCAGACCGGTATCTGCTCAGGCACGAGACGGCGGATGCGGTACACTACGGGAAGCTGCACCCGGAGGAAATGTCCCTTAAAAACCGGATGCGCTGTCTGTGGGATCTAAAGGAGATCGGTTATCAGACCGGATGCGGCTTTATGGTGGGCTCGCCGTATCAGACCACAGAGACGCTGTATGAAGACCTGATGTTTATTAAGGAACTCGCGCCTGCCATGGTGGGAATCGGACCGTTCATTCCGCAGAAGGACACGCCGTTTGGCGGGGAGACTGCGGGGACGTTGGAGATGACCCTGCGGCTGCTTTCCATCCTGCGGCTGATGAATCCGCATGTGCTGCTTCCGGCGACGACGGCGCTCGGCACGATCCACCCGCAGGGAAGGGAAATGGGAATTCTGTCCGGCGCCAATGTGGTGATGCCGAATCTCTCGCCGGTTTCCGTGCGGGAAAAATATAAGCTTTACGACAATAAGATCTGCACGGGGGATGAGGCGGCAGAATGTCGTTTCTGCATGCAGAGGCGGATGGAGAGCATCGGCTATGAAGTGGTTACCGACCGCGGGGATTACCGTCCTGCGGTTTACAATAAAAACACTGACCGGGAAGCATGAACTGACCGGAAAGAAAGGAAAAATTATGTACAAGTATGACGCAAAATCATTAAAAGCAGAGGAATTTATCAACGATGAGGAGATCCGGGAGACGCTTGCCTACGCGGATGCGAACAAGGACAATGTGGAGCTGATCGACGCGATCATCGCAAAAGCGGGAGAGCGCAAGGGCTTAAATCACAGAGAGGCATCGGTGCTGCTCGCCTGTCAGATTCCGGAAAAAATCGAGGAAGTCTATGCGCTGGCGCAGCAGATCAAGAAAGACTTTTACGGCAACCGTATCGTGCTGTTTGCACCGCTGTATCTTTCCAACTACTGTGTGAACGGCTGTGTATACTGCCCGTATCACCTGAAAAACAAGCACATAGCCAGAAAGAAGCTGACACAGGAGGAGATCGTGAAGGAAGTCACGGCACTTCAGGACATGGGGCACAAGCGTCTGGCAATCGAGGCCGGCGAAGATCCGGTGAACAATCCGATCGAATATATTCTGGAGTGTATTCAGACGATCTACAGTATCAAGCACAAAAACGGAGCCATCCGCCGTGTCAACGTCAATATTGCGGCGACGACGGTCGAGAACTACCGCAAGTTAAAAGAAGCCGGAATCGGAACCTACATCCTGTTTCAGGAGACCTACCACAAGGAGAGTTATGAGAACCTGCATCCGACCGGACCGAAGCATGATTACGCGTACCACACGGAGGCAATGGACCGTGCGATGGAGGGCGGCATCGATGATGTCGGACTGGGCGTGTTGTTCGGACTGGAGATGTACCGCTATGAATTTGCCGGACTTCTGATGCATGCGGAGCATCTGGAAGCCGTGCACGGCGTCGGACCGCACACGATCAGCGTGCCGCGTGTCAAACATGCCGATGACATTGATCCGACTGCTTTTGACAACGGTATCAGCGATGATATTTTTGCAAAGATCTGTGCGCTCATCCGCATCTCGGTGCCGTATACGGGAATGATCATCTCCACACGCGAGAGTCAGGCAGTGCGTGAGAAAGTGCTCCCGCTCGGCGTATCGCAGATCAGCGGTGCATCGAGAACGAGTGTCGGCGGTTATGCCGAGCCGGAGCCGGAGGAGGAGAATTCCGAGCAGTTTGACGTCAGCGATCAGCGTACCTTAGATGAGGTCGTGAACTGGCTGATGAAAATGGGCTATATTCCGAGCTTCTGCACCGCATGTTACCGCGAGGGTAGAACCGGTGACCGTTTTATGGCGCTCTGCAAAAATATGCAGATCTTAAACTGCTGTCATCCGAACGCGCTCATGACCTTAAAAGAATACCTCGAGGATTATGCGGGCGAGGAGACGAAAAAGATCGGTATGGAACTGATTGACCGTGAGCTTGAGAAGATTCCGAATCCGAAGGTAAAGCAGACCGCCTACGAGCACATTCATGATATTGCAGAGGGAAAGAGAGACTTCCGCTTCTGATAGCCGGAAGCGATGCTGGGATCGGGCAGCCGCTGGAAGCCGGATATGGATGTAATACGGACAAGGGGAAATTCGTATGCAGGAAGGGAAAAGAAAGTTATGGCAGTGACATTGAATGAGACGCCGGGCAGCAGCCGTCTGCACATAGGAATATTTGGAAAAACAAACAGCGGGAAATCCGCACTCATCAACGCTTTTACCGGACAGGAGGTATCCATTGTCGCCAATGTGGCGGGGACGACGACCGACCCGGTCTACAAGGCGATGGAAGTACATCCGCTCGGCCCGTGCATTATCATAGATACGGCAGGATTTGGTGACGAGAGCGAACTGGGCAAAAGCCGCATGGAAAAGACACGTCTCGCAGCGGAAAAGACGGATATTGCGCTGCTCCTTGTGGCGGGGAATGGTGACGCGGCGCTTGATGAGGAAGAAATGCACTGGTACTGCTTTTTGAAAGAGCACGGGACGCCGGTACTTTTCGTCGTGGGGAAAACGGACATCCGGTCGGACGCACAGGTGGATAAACTGGCAGCCGCCATCCGGGGGAAGACCGGTGAGGAGGCATATCCGGTCAGCGCCAAGACGGGAGAGGGCATGGAGGCATTAAAAGAAGCACTGATCCGTAAACTGCCGGAGAATTACGGCAGCCGCCTCATCACCGGGACACTGGTCGACCGGGAGGATCTGGTGCTTCTCGTGATGCCGCAGGACATCCAGGCACCCAGGGGAAGGCTGATTCTGCCGCAGGTGCAGACTTTGCGCGAACTTCTCGATAAGAAATGCCTGGTTATGAGTGTGACGACCGATCAGCTGATACCGGCGCTTGCGGTATTGAAAAAAGCACCGAAGCTTATCATTACGGATTCCCAGGTATTTGGCTATGTCTATGAAAACAAACCGGCGGAGAGCATGCTCACGTCCTTTTCCGTGCTGTTTGCAGCGTATAAGGGAGATCTGCCGTACTATGTGGAGGGTGCGAGGCATATCGACGCGCTGAACGCCCATTCCAGGGTACTGATCGCGGAGTGCTGTACCCATGCGCCGCTGAAGGAGGACATCGGAAGAGAAAAGATTCCGCGGATGTTGAGAAAACGCTTCGGCGATTCGCTTGCGGTGGATATTGTGAGCGGGACGGACTTCCCAAAAGATCTCTCCGGCTACGATCTCATCATCCAGTGCGGTGCGTGCATGTTTAACCGCAAATATGTGATGTCGCGGATCGAGCGCGCCAGAGAGCAGGGCGTTCCGATGACCAACTACGGCGTGACGATCGCGCATCTGACGGGAATTCTCGATAAGATTTCCATGCCGGAAGCATAGTAGGATTCCTTATTAAAAAATAAAATTTAAAAATAAGACACCTTTTCTAAAATCAGGACACTGAACTGACAGGAACCATATGGCATAATCAGTATCAGAAGCCCGGTGGAGGAAACGGTGTCTTTTTTATGTAATAGGGAATTTCAAAGAAATTCCCTATTACATAAAAAACCCTCCGGGAAGGATGCGCACTCGCGCGAAGGAGAAATATGTCGCAGGCGACCGTGCTCGGCGCGGGAATGTGCAATCGCACATTCTTTTATCATCCAGATGCAATTAAAAAATAATACACGATTTTAAAAATTCGGTGCCTGTTACCAGACGGGATAGGATGTTACGATCTTGTTGTCAACAAAAATAAAACTTTTGGGAGGGTTTTAGACATGAAGAAAAAATTGATGGCATCTATTCTTGCAGCATCCATGCTGGTATCCATGGCAGCAGGATGTGGAAACACAGATGAGCAGACCGATGCGCCGGCAGCGGAGGCGTCCGGCACGACGGCTGATGCGGCGACAGAGAGCGGGGCGGCAGATACGGACGGCGAGGAGGTAACGATCAAATTGTTCTCCAACTTGCCGGACCGCAAGAACGGTCAGGGACTTGTGGAGCAGACGATCATCGACCAGTACATGAGTGAGAATCCGAACGTCAACATCGAGGTGGAAGCGCTCGACGAGGAATCTTACAAGACGAAGTTCAAAGCGTATGCGATGGACGGCATGCCGGATGTTGTCAGCATCTGGGGACAGCCTTCGTTCCTCGATGAGGTGCTGGATGCAGGCGTTCTGGCAGAGTTAGATGAGAGCGATTACTCCGACTACGGTTTTGTTTCCGGCTCGCTCGAGGGATTCAAGAAGGACGGCAAGCTGTACGGACTGCCGAGAAATACCGACATCATGGTATTTTATTACAATGAGAAAATGTTTGACGACAATGGCTGGGAAGTACCGCAGACCTATGATGATCTTTTAGCACTTTCTGATCAGATCAATGCGGCGGGCATCGTTCCGGTAGCCATGGACGGCGGCGACGGCTGGGTGCTGGCATGCTATATGCAGGATCTGATGGTGCGGATTGCACAGACCCCGGCAGATACAATCTCTGATGCGATTGCAAACGGCGATTTCTCTGATCCACTGTTCTCGGAGGCGGCACAGCTTCTGGCAGACACCGCTTCGGCAGGAGTATTCCAGATCGGTTTTGATTCCCAGGATTACGGAACAGCGCAGAACCTGTTTACCAACGGTCAGGCAGCGATGTTCTACATGGGAAGCTGGGAGACTTCAATGGCGCTCAATGAGGACATTCCGGAAGAGGTAAGAGATAACATCCGCGCATTTGTCATGCCGGCAGTGGCGGACGGCAAGGGAACGGCTACGGATCTTGCGGCATGGAACGGCGGCGGATATGCGGTATCTGCGGATTCCAAGGTAAAGGACGAGGCAATTAAGTTCCTCAACTACATGTACCAGCCGGATCAGTTATCCAAGCTCGGATGGGAATTCGGTGTCGGACTTTCCGCACAGGATCAGACCGATTATCTGACTGGCGAGGAGACAGATCTTCAGATGCAGATTATGGATCTTTTGAACAATGCAACCAATATTTCCGGAACACCGATCAACGACTGCGGTTCCTCCAATTTCAAAACAACGATTGAGACAGAGATACAGAGTCTTGCAAACGGTACGGAATCAACAGATGATTTCTTATCTGCATTGGGAAATGCGTGTAAATAACTGACAGGGAGAGACGGACCGTTGCAAAATATGTGACGGTCCGTTTTTTACCTCGGGATGACGCCAGGCGGCATCATCCTGCGTGGGAAAGGGGCTTTTATGAAGAAATTATATAGCAATAAACTGATTATCTTCAGTCTTGTGCTGCCGGGTCTGCTCGTATTTATCTTCGCGATTCTGGCGCCGATCTGTCTGAGTGTATACTATGGCTTTACCGACTACTCCGGAATGGGACAGGCAACCTTTATCGGAATGGAGAATTATAAGACGCTGCTGCATGACAAATCGTTTGGCCGGGCGCTGCTCAACTCGCTGCTTCTGGCAATCGGTTTTATCTGCATCCAGCATCCGATTGCAATCGTGGTTGCCGCGGTGCTTGATAAATTATCGGGAAAGGCGGAGGGCTTTTTCCGGTGTGTCTACTTTATACCGAATGTTATTTCCGTGGCAGTGATTGCCTATCTGTGGAAATTTATATATAACCCGGATTTCGGGCTGTTAAACAATGTGCTCAAGGTGTTCGGCTATCAGGGGAAAATCAACTGGTTCTCCGCGGACAACGCCATCTGGTCGGTGCTCATTGTTCTGATCTGGCACGGGTTCGGCTGGGGCATGCTCATCTACTATACAGGAATTAAGAATATCGATCCGGTTCTCTATGAGGCGGCGGCGATCGACGGGGCAGACTGGAAGACGACCTTCCTTCGGATCACGCTCCCGTTGATGAAGCCGGTGATTCAGATCAATGTCACGATGGCAATTATCTCCGCCTTAAAGCAGATGGAGACGGTGTATCTGCTGACAAACGGCGGACCGGGGGACGCGACACAGTTTGCGGCAAACTATCTGTATCAGCAGGCGTTTAAAGCCTTTAAGTACGGATACGGGAATGCCATCGGCGTGGTATTTATCATCATCTGTATTCTCGTGACGGTGGGACTCAACAGAATCTTTGCAGGCAGGGAAAATGATTAGGGGGTGCGGCATGAAGAAAAATAATGTAAATCAGAAAAAGGGTGCCGCACATGCAGGCATCGGCAAAATTGTGCTGTGGATCGTGTTGCTTCTGGTGGCGGTGATCCAGATCTTTCCGCTGATCTGGCTGCTTGACTTTTCACTTGCGAGCAGCACGGAAATGTTTACGAACGGACTTTTGATCCTTCCGGAAAAGATACAGTGGGGCAACTATGTGACTGCTTTCGTGGACGGACATTTTCTGCAGTACTTGAAAAACAGTATCATCATCAACGGACTCGCGGTATTTTTTGTGCTGCTGATCTCTATCATGGCGGCCTATGCATGCCGCAGAATGCGCTGGAAGTTAAGCGGGCTTGTAAAGACGATCCTGCTGCTCGGCATGATGATTCCGATCCATGCGACGCTGCTTCCGAATTATAAAATATACAACACGCTGGGACTCACGGACACCATCTGGGCACTGCTGATCCCGTATGTGGCATTTTCACTCCCGCAGGGACTGTTCTTAATGACCGGGTTTATCGATTCCATTCCGTGGGAGATGGAGGAGGCAGCGGTCATGGACGGCTGCGGAATCTACCGGATCGTATTCCAGATTATCACACCGATGTTAAAACCGTCGATTGCGACAGTGGCGATCATGACCTTTTTAAATAACTGGAACGAATTCATCATGGCGAGCACATACCTCAGCACGCCGAAGTGGAAGACGCTTCCGTTTTCCGTGCTGGAATTCACGGGACAGTATTCTTCCAACTATGCGGTACAGTTCGCCGTCATGGCGCTCACGGCGGCACCGGCAGTCATTGTGTATATTCTGCTCAACAAGCATATCACCAAGGGCGTTGCGATGGGCGCGGTAAAAGGCTGATACAGCGGTCTATGCATGAACCGCACAAAGAAAGGCAGGGAAGCGGATGAGAGGAAAATTGAAAAATGCCGGCATCCGGAAAAAGCTGGTGTGTTACAGCTATGCGATCATCACACCGATCCTGATGCTGATCAGTACCTGCCTGTTTGTGCGCAATTATCACAGAACGATGGCAGAAGAGCGGGAACTGTGCCAGAAGGATGTGGAGAATCTGTCCGGTAATCTGGATACGCTTTTGGACGGGATGGTGGAATTCGGCACCTATATCTGCATCAACAACGACATTCTGGCAATCTTATCGTCGGATGATGCACAAGCCCTCAACCGGGATTCGCAGCTGTGGGTCCATGAGGCGCCGATGCGGACACTGCAGGATATGATTGCCTTAAGCGGTCAGATCAAGACCCTTGCGATCTATCCGGAGAATGGGGTAAATCCCTATCTGCGCTGTGCGGACGCCGCCGCGTACATCAGCTCCATCGAGGAAATCCGGCAGACGGCGTGTTACCGGAATGCGGTTGAAAAGCGCGGGAAATATTCTTTTGTGCGGGTGAGAAAAAGCGCAAGCGATTTTTACCAGGCGAACCGCACGGACAAACTTGTCCTGTACCGTGAAATCTATGACCGTGCCAAGCGGGAGCGCCTCGGCTATCTTGCGATCGGCGCTTCGACGGAAAAATACATACAGCTCTGCGAAAAATCGTTGTCCGCGGATACGGCGGGAATTGTCGTGATGAACGAAAGCGGGGAGGAACTGATAAGAACCGGCGCGCTGCCGGCGGAGGTGTATGCGTTCGCGTACGGGAAGGAACCGGAAGACGGCGGCAAGGGCTATGAAGTATACCGCTGTACGAGTGAGAAAACGGGAATCACCGTGTGCGAGATCGTGGCGAGGGAGGGAGTCGTGGAGCGCCTGGACCAGATTGCGCTGGTGCCGGCGGCGCTATTGTTCGGATTCCTGATCGGTCTTTATCCGATTCTTGCGATCGTCTCCAATATTGTCTCAAAGCCGTTAAAGGAATTGGGCGTTGCGATGAAACGCTTTGAAAAAGGGGATTTTGAGCAGAAGGTTGCGGTGACGACCGGCGGAGAGGTCGGAGAGGTCGCGGCAGGCTTTAACCAGATGGTAGACGCGATCAAGAAGCTGATCGACACCAATTATGTCATGACACTGCAGGAAAAGGAGAGTGAACTGCGGGCGCTGCAGGCGCAGATCAATCCGCATTTTCTCTACAATACGCTCGACGCGCTGTACTGGCGCGCGACCAACGAGGGGAATGACGAGATCGCGGAGGACATCCTCTCGCTCTCCCAGCTGTTCCGTCATGTGCTCGGGCAGGGAAATGCACAGACCGATATCGGAAATGAAAAGGAGCTGCTGGAGGAATACCTTCACATCCAGAAGATGCGGTTTTCGGATCACCTGGATTACGAGATTCACATGGAGGAAGCCATCCTGTCTCATATGATTCCGAAGCTTATTTTGCAGCCGTTTGTGGAAAACGCAGTTGTGCACGGGTTTGAGCGCGACGGCGGAGACTGCCTCATCCGGGTAGACGGGAAGCGCGAGGGGGAATGGATCGTGTTTACCGTGGAGGACAACGGGGTCGGCATGAGTGAGGAACAGCTGCAAGACATCTGGGAAGTCCCGGATGCAAAGCGCTATGCCGGACAGCGGATCGGGCGCTATGCGATACGCAATGTAAAAGAGCGCCTGGAGCTTTTGTACGGGGATGGATGTACCTTAAGAATCGAGAGTGCCGTGGGACGCGGAACCTGTGTGACGATCCGGATACCGTGGGAGGATAACAATTACCGTGAGCATGTGGAAGAAAAGCGGGAATAAGAAAGGAAGAGTGCTATGTGTGTAAAATTACTGATTGCAGATGACGAGGATATGATCCGCAACGGAATTGCCAAGTATATCAAACTGCACACGGATCGCTATGAGACGATCTACCTTGCGAAGAACGGACAGGAGGCGTTGGATATTATTTACCGCCACAAGCCGGACATCATGCTTCTGGATGTCCAGATGCCGCACAAGGACGGAATTGAGGTGATGCAGGAGGCATACCGGGCGGGGGTACTTCCCTGCACGATCATTTTGAGCGGGTACGATGAATTCCGCTACGCACAGCAGGCCATCCGGCTGGGAGCCAGGGATTATCTGTTAAAGCCGAGCCGTTCCTCGGACATTTTAAAGAAGTTAAACGCCATCGCGGATGAGAAATTCAAGGAGCCGGAAGAACCGGTGCTCCTGCCAGAGGGCAGAAACCGGATTGTCGAGCGCGCGAAGGATTATCTGGAAGAGCACTATTATGAGGATCTGTCGCTCACGGAGGTGGCGGAGTATGTCGGCATCACGGCGAGTTATCTGTCCAATCTGTTCTCCAAGCAGGTCGGCATGAAGTTTGTGGATTATCTCAACGAGGTGCGGATCGACCACGCCTGTACCTATCTGCGGCAGAACTATCTGAAGAACTATGAGATCGCCTACAAGGTGGGATTCCGGGATGAAAAATATTTTTCCAAGGTATTCCGCAGGGTGATGGATATGACGCCCTCCGAGTACAAAGCAGGAAAAAATGTGGCGGGATAAGAGAAGAGCAAAAAGTGTGCATTTTTGGCACACTTTTTTCTATGGAAAAAACGGGGACGGCTCTGTATAATAGGAGAGGAGAAATAACAGGGAAGAGATACGGAGGAACAGTATGAAATATACGACAACGGATGAACTGGAACATTTTTCTTTTGCGGAAGCTTACATTGCCGATGTGCAGGTGACGGGCGGATTTTTCCATATGACACTTTCAAACGTGACGATATTGCCGGAGAATTCCTGCAACCGGGATATCCGCGAGATGCGCGCGAACGATCTGGTGTTAAAGATCGAGGAGCCGGTGATCCGGTCCCTGGTGCGGGAGGGATATAAGGTCTACGATGCCAACGGCGCGCTGCTGCGGACCTGCGAGGATGAGGTGATCGATCAGGCGGCGTGGAACGAGGCGATCCGTTCCTTTGCGGATGGCAGTGTCTATGCGCTAAAGCAGGAGGGAGAGAATTATATATTTGAGATCGACGCACCCGATGAGGAGGAGTATGTGCTTGCGGTGTCCGGCACACACAATACGGCGTCCTGGGACCGTTTTCTGAATAAGTAAGTGCCCGGAAGAAAAAGGTGTCAGAGAGGCAAACAGGCGCAGCTGATGCGGCAGGGATCGGCTATTATCTGCGGCGGCAGCTTTTGCAGTTGCGAACCGCAGGAAGAAATGCTATAGTTTTAGATAGAAAAACAAACCCCACATAGGGGAAAGGAGATACCAATGTCTAGGATTATAACGATTGGACGAGAATTTGGCAGCGGCGGACGTGAGATCGGAAAGAGATTGTCCGATGAGCTGGGAATTGCTTATTACGATAATGAGATCATCAGTCAGATTGCAGACCGTACGAAGCTGGCGGAGGGCTATGTGCAGCATGTGATGGAGAACGGTCCGTCGACGTTGTATCCGATTACGATCGGGAGAAGCTTTTACATGGGAGTTGATCCGATCATGGAGCAGAATAATGCGATCTACCGTGAGCAGAGCCGCCTGATTCAGGAATTTGCGGAGAAGTCCGACTGTGTCATCGTCGGAAGAAGCGCCGATTATATTTTGCGCGAGAAGCATCCGTTCCGCCTGTTTGTCTATGCGGAGATGGAGCACAAGATGGAACGCTGCAAGAAGCGCGCGCCGGAGAGCGAACACTTTACGGACAAGGAATTAAAGCGCCATATTTTAGACGTGGATAAGCGCAGGGCGCGTTACTATCAGTTCTTTACCGGACAGACCTGGGGAGACCGTCTCAACTATGATCTGTGTATCAATACTTCCAACTATGACATCAAGGAGCTGGTACATGCAATCGCACATCTGGTAGAAGCATAGAACAATCGAATGCATGGGAAAAACAGATTCCCCATATACTTTACAGATATTTGTGATGCAGGGTATATGGGGAATTTTTATGGCATTATTGCAGCATGCGGTGGCGGTGGCGCGGGAATATCTGTGGGGATTTCCCATGCTTGCGCTCTTATTCGGAACACATCTGTATTTCACATTTCACCTGGGCTTCATCCAGAAAAAAATCCCGTTGGGAATCCGGTTGTCACTGACCGGAACGAAGAATCAGGAAAAGGATCAGGTAACACCGTATTCGGCGCTGGCGACGGCGCTTGCAGCGACGATCGGTACGGGTAACATTGTGGGAATTTCCACAGCCATTGCCATCGGCGGACCAGGAGCGGTATTCTGGTGCTGGCTGACCGGGGTATTCGGGATAGCGACCTGCTATGCGGAATGTTATCTCTCCATAAGATACCGGGTGCGCAGGGCAGACAATACGTTTGCCGGCGGACCGATGTATATTTTGGATCGGCGTCTGAAAAAAAGAAAACTGGCAGCGGCGTTTGCGGTGTTTACGCTGTTTGCGTCGTTTGGCATCGGCAGCAGCGTGCAGTCATACTCCATACGCACGGCGCTCCAGCATCAGATTACCGTGTCGCCGCATCTGGTCGGAATGGCGGTCGGGGTGCTTGCAGGGATTATTATCATCGGGGGAAACAGCCAGATTGCAAAGGTGTGTATGTGGCTCGTCCCGCTGATGAGCGCTTTTTATGTGGGCGGCTGTCTCTATATTATAGGAAGAAACAGGGCGGTGCTGCCGGAGACGTTAGCGCTGATTCTCTCATCCGCCGTCTGCCCGAAGGCGGTGGCGGGCGGCTGCACCGGCGGAGCGCTGCTTCTTGGCATCCAGACAGGAGTCTCCCGGGGATTGTTCACCAATGAAGCAGGGCTTGGCTCGATTCCGATGGTTGCGGCGACGGCGGCATCCTCCTCTGACAGCCCGAAGGAGGCGGCTGTGCGGCAGGCGTTAATCTCCATGACAGGACCGTTCTGGGACACGGTGGTATTATGTGCGATCACGGGAATTGCGGCGGTCGGCAGCATGGTAAGCCATCCGCAGGAATACCGGGGAGTGGCACCGGAAAATATGTGTTTTGTGGCATTCCGGGAATTGCCCGTCGGCGGTGAGTGGATGCTCTCGATCTCTCTGACGCTGTTCGCGTTTGCCACGATCATCGGCTGGAATGTGTACGGAACCTGCGCGGTGCGCTACCTGTGGGGCGAGGAGGGGGTGCGTGTCTACCAGGTGGCGTACATGTTTTTCGCTTATCTGGGAGCGGTGCTTTCCATGGAGCTTGTGTGGGGGATATCGGATCTGCTGAATTCCCTGATGGCTCTGCCGAATCTGTTCTGCCTGTGGATGCTGCGAGGCGAAATTGCCACAGACTGTGGAAAAGGGACAGATAAAACATCAAAAAAGAAATAAAAATTGAAAAAATATTATTCATGCCGGATAAAGTATGATATATTGAAATGGTATATGGAGTTATCGAAAGAAGAAAGGTGAAAGTTATGGAGAAAAAAGAACAGAAGCATTTGTATGCAGATACTGTGGAACAGAATAAACGTGCCAATCATTTCCTTGTTATCGGATATATCGTGTTTTATCTCTGTGTGCTTTGTGTGGTAGGAATTGCCTGCCTCAGAGGAATCCGCACAGTCGGATATACCGTTATGATCGCGGTATTGATTATTCTGGCAACAGCGGGAACACTCGTGTTGTATCAGCGGAGAAAAGATGATCCGAAGATCCGCTATATTGCGACGGTCGGGCTGCTTGTCATTACGTTTGTGATGGGATGGGCGTTTGACAATTATTATGTGCGTTTTATGGCTGCAATTCCGCTGGTTGCATGTATTCTGTTTTACGATAAAAAGTTCGCCGCCTTTTCCGGGATTGCTGTATCGGCGGTGAATCTTCTTGTGACGGCGTCAAAGACGCTGGCGCTTCACACATACCAGGGCGAGAATGCACTGGATCAGTGGTGTGCGACGCTGGCAATTATACTTATGATGGTAGTGGTTTATCTGACAGTATCCGTGGCGTACCAGTTCAACCGCGATACGATTGGCAGCCTGACAGAAAAGGAAGCAGCACAGCGCCAGATGGTGGACGATATCATTGCGGTTGCAGATCAGGTGCGCAAGGGAACAGAGAATGCGATGAATATCGTCAATGAACTGAATAGTTCCACCGAGGTAGTCAACGGTGCCATGAAGGATATTTCGGACAGTACACAGAGTACCGCCGAGAATATCCAGACGCAGACGGAGATGACACAGAATATTCAGGACTCCATCGGAACGACGTTAGAGCGTTCAGAGAAGATGGTACAGGTGGCGAAGCAGTCCGGAGAGCTGAATGAGAAGAGTTCCAGAATCATGGATGATCTGAAGAAGCAGTCCGCAGTTATTGCACAGACAAACTCCGAGGTGGCTTCCTCCATGAGAGAACTCCAGGATCGTACAAGCGCTGTCAAAAGTATTGCAGATACCATTTTTTCTATTTCCAGTCAGACCAACCTTCTGGCGCTCAACGCATCGATCGAGAGTGCGAGAGCAGGCGAGGCGGGACGAGGTTTTGCGGTGGTTGCGGATGAAATCCGTCAGCTGGCGGAGAAGACCAGGCAGGAGACGGAGAATATTGCCAACATTTTAGAGCAGCTGTCTGAAAATGCCCAGACGGCGGCGGATGCGGTGGAGCGTTCCGTGACGGCGGCGGGTGCGCAGGATGAGATGATTGCGCAGGCATCCGAGAGCTTTGGCGCCATGAACCAGAATGTCAATGAGCTTGTGACGGACATCGGTGAGATCGACACTATGTTAAACAACCTCTCCAAGGCGAACAATCAGATCGTGGAGAACATCATGCAGCTCTCCGCAACGACGGAGGAAGTTACAGCTTCTTCTGTGCAGGCGGCGGATCTCAGTGTTAAGAATCTCGGCAATGCGGAAAATACCAAGGATCTGCTTCACAGTGTGTTAGACGAGTCGCACAAGCTGGAGCAGTATATCCACTAGTTGGACAGATTTTGACCTGTAGTGAATAAAATAGAAAAATAACAGAAAAATGAGGTATAAAGGATGTATTTAGTGCAGTTTATCAGAGGATTTTGCATGGCGCTGGCAGACAGTGTGCCTGGCGTATCCGGCGGAACCGTCGCTTTCCTGTTGGGTTTTTATGACCAGTTTATTGATTCTATCGACGATCTGATAACCGGAAGCAGGGAGAAAAAGAAAGCAGCTCTGTTCTTCCTGATTAAGCTTGGAACCGGCTGGGTCTGTGGAATGATTCTCGCCATCCTGATTCTTGCGAGCGTGTTTGACGCTCATATCTATGCGATCAGTTCCCTGTTTATCGGATTTATTATTTTTGCCATTCCGATTATCTTTAGGGAAGAAAAGAACTGCCTTACGGCGAAAAAATCTGCCATTCCGTTTGTGCTGATTGGCGTTGCAATCGTGACCGCGATTACTTACTTTAATCCGAGCAGCGGCGGAGAGGGTGTCAGCCTGGAGCATCTGACGCCGGGGCTTGCCCTGTTTGTATTCCTTGCCGGAATGATTGCCATCTGTGCGATGGTGCTGCCGGGAATTTCGGGCTCGACGCTTCTTTTAATCATGGGACTGTATCTGCCGGTGGTGACCGCCATCAAAGATATTCTTCATCTGAATTTTGCTGCATTTCCGACGGTGTTTATTTTCGGATGCGGCGTTCTCGTCGGTATTTTTGGTGTGGTAAAGCTGATCCGCAAGGCGTTAGATCATTTCCGGGCACAGACGATCTATCTGATCATTGGTCTGATGTTAGGATCAATCTACGCGGTTGTCATGGGACCGACCACGTTGGAGGTGCCGCAGCCGGCAATGACGCTTCATGATTTTAACATCCTGTTTTTCGTGATCGGCGGTGCGCTGATTATCGGACTTCAGAAAATGAAAGATTTAAAAGCATAGGACACGAAGGAGTATCATGAAAAAGTTATTGCAGTATTTGGGAAACTATAAAAAAGAAAGTATTTTAGGACCGCTTTTTAAGCTTCTGGAAGCTTCATTTGAATTGATTGTCCCGCTTGTCATGGCGGCAATCATCGATACCGGGGTGGCAAATGCCGATCGTCCATATATTATGAAGATGAGTCTGGTACTGTTTCTCCTGGCGCTGATCGGACTGACCTGTGCCATCACGGCGCAGTATTTTGCGGCGAAAGCGGCGGTTGGCTGTGCGACAGGATTAAGACATGCTCTGTTTGAACATATTGAGACGCTGTCATTTACCGAGATGGATACCGTCGGAACGTCGACGTTAATTACAAGAATGACAAGTGATGTTAATCAGGTGCAGAACGGGGTGAACCTCGTTCTGCGCCTGTTCTTGCGTTCGCCGTTTATCGTGTTCGGCGCGATGGTCATGGCATTCACGATTGATGTGAAAGCGGCGCTCGTGTTCGTTGTGACCATTCCGCTGCTGTCGGTGGTTGTGTTTGGCATCATGCTGGTCAGTATTCCGCTGTACAAAAAAGTACAGGCGGCACTCGATAAAGTGCTGGGCATCACAAGAGAGAACCTGACCGGAAGCAGAGTCATCCGTGCATTCAACAAGGAGCAGGATGAGATTGCACAGTTCCACGAAGACAATGAGGCGCTGACAAAGATCCAGCTCTATGTCGGCAAGATCTCGGCGCTCATGAATCCGCTTACCTATATTATCATCAACGGAGCGATCGTCGTTCTGGTATGGGTAGGAGCGATCCGCGTGGACAATGGCAACATTACGCAGGGACAGGTTGTGGCGCTGGTGAGCTACATGTCCCAGATCTTAGTGGAGTTAATCAAGCTGGCCAACCTGATTATCAACATCAACAAATCCATTGCCTGCATGAACCGTATCGAGACTGTGCTTGACATGGAATCGTCGATCACGGAGCATCCAGCAGCGGAGACGGGAAGTCTCACCTCGGATGGAGCAGGCAGGGAAGGAAAAGAGACAATCCCGGCGGAGAATGCCGTCGTATTTTCCAAGGTTGGTCTTACTTATGCGGGCGCATCGGAGGAAGCGCTCTCCGACATTGATTTTACGGTCAGACGCGGAGAGACCATCGGTATTATCGGAGGAACCGGTTCTGGAAAATCTTCGGTCGTGAATCTGATTCCGCGGTTTTACGATGCGACCAGAGGAGAGGTTCTCGTCGACGGGAAGAATGTGCGGGATTATACATTGGAGGAACTCAGGGCGAAGGTCGGTGTTGTTCTGCAGAAGGCGGTTCTCTTTAAGGGAACCATCCGTGAGAACTTAAGCTGGGGCAATTCGCACGCCACGGACGAGGAGATGTATGAGGCGCTTGAGACTGCACAGGCAAGGGAGTTTGTGGATGCCAAGGAAGGCGGACTTTCCTATGAGATCGAGCAGGGCGGCAGAAACCTTTCTGGTGGACAGAGACAGCGCCTTACGATTGCGCGTGCGCTCGTGAAGAAGCCGCAGATTCTCATTATGGACGACAGCGCATCCGCGCTTGATTTCGCGACGGACGCGGCGCTTCGGAAAGCCATCGCACATATGGACGGGCAGATGACGGTATTTATCGTATCGCAGCGTGCGGCGTCCATCATGCAGGCGGACAAGATCGTAGTGCTGGACGATGGAGAGATTGTAGGACTTGGAACACACGAGGATCTGCTTAAGGACTGCGAGGTATACCGCGAGATTTACGAGTCGCAGTTTAAGCGGACAGAAGAACAGCAGGCGGGAGAGGCGAAAAGATGAAAAAAGTGGTAAATGAAAATCAAAAATCAACGCTGCGCAAGGTTCTGCGATACATCAGACGATACTGGGGATACCTGGGAGCATCGATCATTCTCGCGGCGGTGACGGTGGCGCTTACCCTGTATCTTCCGATTCTGATCGGTCAGGCGGTCGACCGGATCGTGGGAAAGGGAGCCGTTGACTTTGCCGGGATCTTTGTGATTCTCAGAAAGATGGCGGTCATCATCGGACTGACGGCAGTGGCACAGTGGGTGATGAATGCCTGCAACAATAAAATTACCTACAATGTGATCAGGGATATCCGGACGGAGGCGTTCGAGAAGATTGAAAAGCTTCCTCTGAAATATCTGGACGCTCATTCCTACGGAGAGATTGTGAGCCGTGTCATTGCGGATGTCGATCAGTTCGCGGACGGACTTCTGATGGGATTTACCCAGTTCTTTACCGGTATCGTGACCATCTTCGGAACACTGATTTTCATGCTGACGATCAGCGTGCGGATCACGGTGGCGGTCGTGGTCATCACGCCGGTCTCCCTGTTTGTGGCAAGCTTCATTGCGAAAAAGACATTTTCCATGTTCAAGCTGCAGTCGGAGACAAGAGGAGAGCAGACCGCGTTTATAGAGGAGATGGTCGGCAACCAGAAAGTGGTGCAGGCATTTTCCCATGAAGATGAGGCACTCGAGAAGTTTGATGAGATCAATGAGAGACTGCAGAAGTATTCTCTGCGGGCGATCTTCTTTTCGAGCATTACCAACCCGTCGACGCGTTTTGTCAACAGCCTTGTCTACGCGACGGTAGGCGTTGTCGGAGCTTTTACGGCGATCGCCGGAGGAATCAGTGTCGGACAGCTGTCGAGTCTTCTGTCCTACGCGAACCAGTATACGAAGCCGTTCAACGAGATTTCGGGCGTCATTACGGAGCTTCAGAACGCGCTTGCGTGTGCGGGCAGAGTGATTGAACTGATCGAGGAGGATGCCGAGGTGCCGGATGCCGAGGACGCGGTAGACTTAGAGCATGCAAACGGTAAGGTCGAGCTTTCCCACGTCTATTTTTCCTATGTGCCGGAGCAGAAGCTGATTGAGGACTTTAATCTGTCGGTGAAGCCGGGACAGCGCGTGGCGATCGTGGGACCGACCGGATGCGGCAAGACGACGCTGATCAATCTGCTGATGCGTTTTTATGATGTGAACAGCGGCACGATCAAAGTCAGCGATATTCCGCTGCAGCAGCTGACACGCAAGAGCCTTAGGGACAACTACGGTATGGTGCTGCAGGAGACCTGGCTTCGAAGCGGAAGCATCCGGGACAACATTGCGATGGGAAAACCGGACGCCACGGACGAGGAGATCATTGCGGCCGCAAAGGCATCCCATGCACACGGCTTTATCAAGCGTCTGCCGGAGGGATATGACACCGTGATCGCAGAGGATGGCGGCAACCTGTCACAGGGACAGAAGCAGCTGTTATGCATTGCAAGAGTCATGCTGTGCCTGCCTCCGATGCTGATTCTTGATGAGGCGACATCCTCGATTGATACGCGTACTGAGATCAAGATTCAGAATGCGTTTGCAAAGATGATGCAGGGACGCACCAGTTTTATCGTGGCACACCGTCTCTCGACGATCCGCGAGGCGGACATCATTCTGGTCATGAAGGATGGAAGCATCATTGAGCAGGGAAATCACGAGGAACTTCTGGAAAAGAACGGATTCTATGCGAAGCTGTATAACAGCCAGTTTGCAAAGACGTCATAGATTGGTTTGACGTGCTAAGTAATAGGATGAGAGGCATATCCTACCGATTTCAGACGGAAGTGCAGATGGAACATTCGTTGAAAAAAATGCGTGCATTTCTTCCGACCGGATTTTTGCATCGGATTCCGTGTCTCTTCCATGTTTTGACAATCCACGGAATGTGTCCGACAAACCGCAGACAATGAGCGGACTTTCTGGTGTCCCTAAGGGCACCTCTTCACAGACAATATAAAACCGCGCGAACCGAACTCGCCGGCATCTGCTATTGAAAACAGGGCAGATGCCGACTCAGACAGCGGCTTCGCGCGGTTATGTTATGTTTAGAGGTGCCCATAAGGGACACACACAAAAGTCCTAAAATTGTCTGCGGATTGCGGACACACCCGTTGAGTGCTCAAAACTTGGAAAAACACGGATCACCGCAGATGCAAAAACCGGTTGTTTAGAAATGCCGCATTTTTTGATTCGAATTTCCAGATGCATTCCAGCTGAAATCGAGAGATATGATTCTCTTCCCACCTGTTACTTCGCACGTCAAAAATTTATTCTGACCGGAAGCGGCGCCTACGTATAGATCTGGCGGCAGCCGTCAATACTTTCGTTGGTGGAGTCCGTGATATAGCGGATGGCGGCGTCTTTGTCGCGGTCCCGCACGTGAATGAAAATCTGCTCCGCGCTCTCAGCGAGCGCCGCTGCGCCGTACTTGCTGGCGAAGCGTACCCACAGGTTTGTCACCAGATCCTTGAAGGAGGCGAAAAACAGCGGGAGCAGCGAATTGCCGCCGATGAAGGAAAGCTCGTGGCTGAAGTCAAAGATCAGCGATGCAGCCTCCTCAGGATCTTCGCATGCCTTTAAGGCGGTCACATACTGCTCGAGCCCGGCGATGGACGCGTCATCCGCATTGTCGATGGCGAGCGTGGCGGCAAGATTCATGAACATGATGCGGACTTCCAGAATGGAGCGCACTTCCTTGTCGCGGAGCATACCGCCGTTGTACTGCATGATGGAGACCAGGGTGTCTGCGGTACCGTATTTGCGGTAGTCGGCAACGAAGGTGCCGATTCGTGGTTTGACCACAAGAAATCCCTTTTTCTCCATCTCGTCCAGACCGGAATTGACGACGGCGCGCGATACCTGCATGGACTCGGCAAGCTCGCGCTCAGGCGGAAGTTTTGCGCCTATCTCAAGCTTTCCGGATAATATCATTCCCTCTAATTCTGCAACAAAAAGCTCCTTTAAAGAAGGAGCACTTAATTTCTTAAACAACATAATGTGAGCCTCTCTTTTCTGGTATATCCAAATACCACACAGATATTTTAGAAAAAAAACGAATAAAATGCAAGAGATAAAGTCTGAAATTTTTAGAAAGAATGGCGGGCGTGGGTGTCATGGACAAACAATAGGAAGTATGATAAGATTGGAACTACGGGTAAGACAGAATTGCAACAGAATCTATACAGGAAAAGAGCATTTAATATATGAAGAAAAAGGATCAGGTAACAGCGGCCGAAGAGCAGAAGGAAGCTGTCCAGGTAAAAGGGAAAAAACGCCGTGCAAGAGAGGCACAGAGGGAGATCCGCTGGGACCGTCTGGACAATACGGCGCATTTGTTTCCGGTGATAGCCGGGGAGAGCATGAGCAATGTATACCGCATCAGCGTGACGCTCACGGAGCTGGTGGACCGTGAATTGCTGCAGCAGGCACTGGATATGGTGCTGCCGAAGTTTGATGGGTTTAATCTGCGGCTGCGCCAGGGCGTGTTCTGGTATTATTTTGAGGAAAACGGCAAGCCGGCACCGCGTGTGCGGGAGGAAAGTGCGTTTCCGTGCCGCTATATCCGGCAGAATAAGAACCACAGCTATATGTTCCGCGTAACCTATTATAAATACCGCATCAATCTCGAAGTATTTCATGTGCTCACCGACGGTATGGGTGGCATCAATTTTCTCAAGGAGCTGACCTATCAGTATCTGCGGCTGGCACATCCGAAGCTGCGCGAAAAGGTGGGAGATTCCTTGAGCAGTGATACCTCGTTGAACCGTGAGGACAGCTTCCTCAAGAATTACAAGCACAGCTCCCAGAAGGGGTATCAGACGAAGCGGGCATATCTTTTAAAGGGAGAAAAGCTGCCGCCGGGAGAGTTCGGCGTCATGCACGGCTACATGAAGATCCCGGAGTTGAAGAAAGTCTGCCATGCGTACGGAGTCAGCATCAATGAGTATCTGGTGGCGGTATATGTCTGGAGCGTCTACACGGAGTGCATGCACGGGATGCCTTCCGAACGTCCGGTTCGTGTTGCGGTGCCGGTCAATCTGCGCCCTTATTTTAACTCGATCACGACGAAGAATTTCTTTGTGATGGTGTCGGCAGAATTTCATCCGACAAAGGAGATCTATACATTTGAGGAAGTGCTAAAGAGTGTCAGTGAGAGCCTGCGCAGCCAGATCAGCCGGGAGAATCTGGAGAAGCTTTTTTCCTACAATGTCTCCAATGAGAAGCTTCTTGCAGCGCGTATCGTACCGCTGTTTTTGAAAAATCTGGCGATGCGCTATGTATACACAACCTCTGCGCTTGCAAACACAGCGACGGTGACCAATATCGGGAATATCTCCGTAAGCGAGGAGTATCGTCCTTATGTGGAGATGTTCCATGCGTTTCTTGCCATGTCCAAAGGGCAGCACTTAAAGGGAACGATCTGTTCCTACGGGGATACGCTGGTATTCAGTTTCAGTTATGATCTGACCGACACGTCGGTGCAGAGAGGTTTTTTCAGAAAAATCGCGGCAGACGGGATTGCGGTTGAGATAGAGACGAATGGAGTAAATTATGAGTAGATGCAAGCAATGTAATGTGGAAATATTAGACGAGACGGAGCGCTGTCCGCTTTGCCATTCGGTGCTGGAGAAGACGGTTGAGGTGGAGAACATGTACCCGAATGTGCGGACGATGACGAGGCGTCTGGCGTTACTTAGCCGCATCTATCTGTTCGTGGCGATTCTTGTGGAGGCGCTTTTGATCTATCTGAATGTACTCAGCGACTCGGAGATGTTCTGGAGTGCGATTCCGGGGCTGGCGATGTTGTACGGCTATCTGGTGCTGCGCTATGCCATATTGGGAAAATCCGGCTACAAGGGCAAGATCATCGTGTTGACGCTGATCGCCATCCTGATGGTTGTGGCGATTGACTTCGTGGTGGGGTACCGCGGCTGGTCTGTCAACTATGCGCTTCCATCCGCCATTCTTTTAGTGGATGCGGGAATTCTCATTCTGATGTGCATCAACCGGCGCAACTGGCAGAGCTACATGATGTGGCAGATTTTTATGATTCTCTGCAGCGTTGTCCCGCTGGTCTTGTATGCGGTGGGGATCGTGACGGCGCCGCTTCTTGCCTTGCTGGCGTTTGCATTTTCTACGGCACTGTTTTTGGGTACGCTGATCATAGGAGACCGGAGGGCAAGGACGGAACTGCGGCGAAGATTTCATGTCCGCTGACGCGGCTGTTTTGCTGTCCGGCGGCGCAGCTGTTTTCTGACAGCGGAAAATAGAACAGAGGTACAGTGAATGAGAGAAAATGAGGCGAGTATCCGCGGCAGAGTCGTGAGGGATCTGATCGCGCATACGACGAATGATTTGCTGATTGGGAAAAAGATAAAAAATGGGGAACTCCGCAAACAGATCGGAACGGCGGAACCTCCGTGGAAGTGTCCGGAATGCTTTACCATGCAGACGATCGAGATGGAACATTTTACCATGGAGCTTTTAGAGTCGAAGGAGAATGCGAACCGCGACAAAATCATTTTGCAGCTGCACGGCGGCGGATATGTCGGGGCGATGCGCAATGCATACCGCATGTTTGCCGGATTGTACAATGAGGTCAGCCACGGCATGAGCGTGCTCACGCCGGATTACCGCGTGGCACCGGAGCATCCGTATCCGGCGGCGCTCGAGGATGCCGTGTGCGCGTATGAATGGCTACTTGCGCAGGGATGGTTTTCGGAGCAGATCATTGTGGCGGGAGATTCGGCGGGCGGCGGACTTGCGATGGCACTCTGCCACTATCTGATCAATCACGGCAGACAGCTTCCGTGCGGAATCATTGCCATGTCGCCGTGGACGGATCTGACGGCAAGCGGGGAGTCTTACGATACCAACTACGAGAGGGATCCCCTGTTTGGAAAGACCAGGGACAGCCTGATCTACAATCGGGATTATGTGGGAGACCACGACCCGATGGATGAATATATATCACCGATGTTTGGCGATTTCAGAGGATTTCCGCCGATGCTGATACAGGTGGGATCGTATGAGATGCTGTTGTCGGATTCTGTGGATGTCGCCGCGAAGGCGAGAGGACAGGGCGTAAAAGTGCGCTTAAGTATCTATGACGGGATGTTCCACATTTTCCAGATGGCAGCAAAGATGCTGCCGGAATCCAGAAAAGCGTGGGTCGAGATCGGTAAATTTATCGAGATTCTGCTCCGGGAATAGGGAGCACCTGTCTAGTGCTTAGACAGGTGGCTCACATCCATGTATACAGGCAGACCGTTGTGATAGGAGACCTGCGATTCGCCAAGAATCAGCGGAGCAAGATAGTCGAGCAGAGGCTGTTCGATGTCGTTGCCGGCACTGTTGATCCACTCTCTCGGAACGCTCTTTGCCTCGTTGGCGATCTGGCGGATTTCCGCATAGGAGTAATCCACGGTATACGGTGCGTTTGAAGTGCGCTCGATGGTGACCATGGAAGCTGTCACACCCTCCTCGGAGAGTGCGACGGCTTTTTTGCCGAGTGCGAAAGATTCGTCTAAGTCTGTCTGGGAAGCCAGATGTGCGGCACAGCGCTGCAGGACATTGATTTCCACGGAACGCACCTTGACACCAAGCTTTTCCTTGACAAGGAACTCAAGTGTCTTGCCGGCGCCGCTTAACTGACTGTGACCGAACGTGTCGATGGACTGCTCGGACGCGCTGATGTAATTGCCGGAGGCGTCGCGGATGCCCTCGGACACTGCGACGATGACATTGTTGCGCTCGAAAAGGAGACGCTTGACGTCTAAAAGGAAATCCTCCGGGTCGAAAGCGACTTCCGGCAGATAGATTAAGTGCGGGGCGGTGTTGTATCCGTTGCGCGCGAGTGCCGCGGCAGCGGTCAGCCATCCTGCGTCGCGTCCCATGATCTCAACGATGGTCACGCTTTTGACCGCGTAGATAAAGGTGTCGTGCGCGATCTCTAAGAGCGAGGAGGCAATGTATTTTGCGGCAGAGCCAAAGCCTGGGGTGTGATCGGTCTCGCAGAGATCATTGTCGATGGTCTTCGGGATGCCGATAATGCGGACGGAACTGCCGATGCGTTTTCCGTACTCGGACAGCTTTAACACGGTGTCCATGGAATCATTGCCGCCGATATAGAAAAACGCTTCAATGTGGTAAGTTTCAAACTGCTTAAATATGAAGACATAGGGTGAATCATCATCCAGATAATTGGGAAGTTTGTAGCGGCAGGAGCCTAAGTACATCGCAGGTGTCTGCGCAAGGCGGGAAAGATATTCCGGATGACCGTCCATAAGCTCCGTGAGGTTGAGAAGGTCATCGTTTAAAATACCGGTGATTCCGTTGAGCGAGCCGTAAACGGTGTCGTACATGGAAGAGGCGGACACGCCGTCAATGACACCGGCAAGACTTGCGTTGATCGCAACGGTAGGACCGCCGGACTGGGCTACCATACAATTTTTCTGATTCATAACGAACTCCTTATGTGTAAATATATCAATGTCAGATTGTTCCGAAAATGGTCATTTCGGAAATCAAACATTATCATACCCAAAATACGCGGGATTATCAAGATTGAATTTAGATAGAAAGAGACGGACGGAAAGATGAAAATGTGTACATTGTGTCCTAGAAACTGCGCAGTGGACCGTGCGGGCGGAGAGCGCGGCATCTGCGGACAGACCGAACAACTGAAGGTTGCGCGTGCGGCGCTTCATTACTGGGAGGAACCCTGCATCTCCGGGAAAAGCGGCTCCGGCGCGGTATTTTTCTCCGGCTGTGCCCTGCATTGTGTGTTCTGCCAGAACCGTAGCATCGCAAACGGGACGGCAGGAAAGGAGATTACCAAGGAGCGTCTGGCAGAAATATTCCTGGAACTGCAGGAAAAAGGGGCGAATAATATCAATCTGGTGACGCCGGGACATTTTGCACCGCAGATTACGGAGGCATTGCGCCGTGCAAAAAAGGAAGGACTGCGGCTTCCCGTCGTTTACAATACGAGCAGTTATGAGAGTGCGGATACGATCAAAAGTCTGGAAGGACTTGTGGATATCTACCTGCCGGACTTTAAATATATAAGTCTGGCGCTCAGTGCAAAATATTCACACGCTCCGGATTATGCCGACGTGGCCAAAGCGGCGGTTGCGGAGATGGTGCGCCAGTGCCCGAGACCCGTGTTTGACGGAGACGAAGCAGAAGACCCGATCGAGGAGGGACTTCTGATGAGACAGGGCGTTATCGTGCGTCACCTGCTGCTGCCGGGCTGTACCAGGGACTCTAAGGCGGTGATAAAATACCTGTATGAAACCTACGGCAATCAGATATATCTGAGCATCATGAACCAGTATACGCCGTTGGAAAATGTCAGCGCCTACCCGGAGCTGAACCGGAAAGTCACGGACGAGGAATATGAGGAGGTCGTCGATTATGCGATCGGACTGGGGGTAGAGCAGGGATTTATTCAGGAGGGGGAGACGGCAGAAGAGAGCTTCATCCCGGCGTTTGACGGCGAAGGTGTATAACGCATAGCAGAAAAACATTGTATAGAGATAAAGATAAAGGGGGGTGTCGCACGAAGCATACCGTGCTTTGGTTTGATAAGTAATATTATGAGAAGACCGCACCGTGGGATTTCAGATGGAAATGCAGGTGGAAATTCGGTTCAAAAAATGTGGCATTTCTAACCAGCCGGATGTTTGTATCTGCGATGATCCGTGTCTTTCCAAGTTTGGAGCACTCCGCGGGTCATGTCCGCATCCCGGAGACAATTTGTAGGACCTTCGTGTGTGTCCCTTATTGGCACCTCTGAACAAAACATAACCGCGCGAAGCCGATGTCTGAGTCGGCATCTGCCTTATTTTCAATAGCAGATGCCGACTCAGACATCGGCTTCGCGCGGTTTTATATTGTCTGTGAAGAGGTGCCATTAGGGACACCAGAAAGTCCGCCCATTGTCTCCGGTGTGCCGGACATGCACCCGTCGGATTGTCCAAACGTGGAAGAGACACGGAATCCGATGCAAACATTCAGCCGGAAGAAATGCTCACATTTTTCTCCAACGAATTTCCATCTGCATTTCCACATGAAATCCCCAAGTGTGCTTCCTGTAATATTACTTATCACTCCCAAAGAGGTCTATGCTTCGTGCGACAATTTTTGTCCTGTAAATATGGGTTTACATAACAAATGTCCAAAGAATTGGACACATCATGTGCGATACTGACACCATCAAAGCGGATGGGGAGGGAAGAACATGGAGAAAAAGATCGAGATCATTGCCGTCGATTTTGACGGAACATTGTGCAGTGAATGTTATCCTGCCATCGGGATGCCGAATCTGCCGCTCTTTGCATTGCTCAAGGGTGCGAGAAGGCAGGGCAAAAAAGTAATTTTGTGGACATGCCGCTGCGGGGATCTGCTGGAGGAGGCGGTGGCCTGGTGCAGAATGTTCGGACTGGAATTTGATGCGGTCAATGAAAATGTGGCGCAGACGTTGGAACAGTATGGAACGGAATCCAGAAAAATCTCCGCGGACGTCTATATCGATGACAAGGCGTGCTGGCCGTGGATGACGAAGCAGGAGTGGGAACAGTATCTGGCAGGTTAGAAAAGGAGGATAAGAAGATGAAAACAGTGGATATGGAATTGATACTTTTGTGTGCGCTTATAGCGGCGATTGGAGCGTTCGGACTGGTGACGGGTGTGGTTCTGCTGTTCGGAATCCAGTTTCAGGAGTGCAATGCTGTACTGCTCACCGGAATTGTGTGCGGGCTCTGGGGCATATTATGGGGAAGCCTGCTGATACAGAACCGGAACCTGATGTCGAAAAACGTCTAAATATAGTACAGCGTGCAGGAAAATGGCTATATTTAGGTTGACGCGTGTGATAGAATCTCCTATAATGAGACTGAATTATTGGGCGCATGATTTTATGGACTTGTGCGGTACTCAGGGAGGAATTCGATGAATCACTTTATATATAGAAAGAAGAGAAAGATATTGCTGGCGGCAATCAGCATGGGAGTGCTTGCTGCCAGCATATCTGCTTTTCACGGCCCCGAAGCCGTATATGCGTACACGGCGACGGCGGGAACGATCAATGACGGACCGGTGAAGGTGCGCAACGCACCGGTGACCGGGGATAAGCTGACACTGCTCTATCCGGGAAATGCGGTGACAGTAACTGATGAGACGGCAGGATCAGACGGGTATACATGGTACCAGATCCAGATGTCGGATGGTGTAACCGGTTATATACGCTCGGATTTTGTGACGCTTCAGGGCACGGATTCTTCTGCGGGACAGACGAATGCGGACAGCAGTGCAGGTGGGACAAACGGGGTGGTGCAGAACACGGAAAAAGGTGTTTATGTGCGCTCGGGAGCGGGAACGTCCTACTCTGTGGTGACAAAGGTATACAAAGGACAGGCTGTGAATGTGGGCGAGCTGGTCTCGGCAGGCGGAATGAACTGGTACAGTGTGACGCTCGTGGTCGGAGGCGCCTCCTATTCCGGGTGGATTTGTGCGGACTATGTAGCCGTGAACGGTCAGACGTCAGACGACCAGTCGCAGGGAGAGACGACCGGTGTCACGGACAGCGAGTATGAGGCGGCGCTTGCGGCAGCGGGTTTTCCGGCAAGCTATTGCAGCGCACTGGCATCCCTGCATCAGAAGTATCCGAACTGGCAGTTTGTGCCGGTGCAGACGGGACTTGACTGGAATACGGTGGTATCGAATGAGAGTCTGGTCGGAAGAAACCTGATCCAGAATTCCGTGAATGACGCAAGAAAATCGACGGACAGTCAGGCGTATAACTGGGAGACCAACAAGTGGTACGGGTTTGACGGGGCAAGCTGGGTGTCGGCGTCTCCGGAATATATCGCATACTGCATCGATCCCAGAAATTTTCTTAACGAGAATCAGATCTTTCAGTTTGAAACGTTGGAATATGCAGGCTATCAGAACGCAGCGGGTGTGCAGAGCGTTCTTTCCAATACATTTATGGCAGGCAATTATACCGATACGGACGGAGCGGTTCGCAGCTATGCGGATACGTTTGTGGAGATCGGCTCCAATGTGGGCGTGAGCCCTTACCACCTGGCATCCCGCTGTAAGCAGGAGCAGGGCGTGCGGGGGACGAGCGATCTGATTTCGGGACGATATTCCAACTATGCAGGCTATTATAACTACTTTAACGTCCGTGCGTTTACGACGGGCAGCGCGTCGGCGATTGTGAACGGACTGGAATATGCGAAGTTGCAGGGATGGAACTCCATCTACAAGTCGATTGCGGGTGGATCATCGGTTGTGGCTGATAATTATGTGAAAAAAGGGCAGAATACCATTTACTTTGAAAAATTTAACGTTGTCTATACCAATAGTCTTTACGCACATCAGTACATGACCAATGTGCAGGCGGCGATGAGTGAGGGCACCAATATGGGAAAAGCCTACACGGACAAGAACCAGGCGTTTGTTTTCCGCATTCCGGTCTATCAGAACATGCCGGAGAGCGCAGTGACGTTTGCGGACAAGGGGAATCCGAACAACTGGCTTTCCTCGATCACGGTGGACGGATATGCGCTGACACCGGCATTTTCCGGTGCGAATACCTCCTATTCCCTGGTCGTTCCGGACAGCGCGGCTTCGATCAATGTGGGAGCGACGGCGGTGGCGGGAACGTCAACCGTTTCCGGTACTGGAAATTATTCGCTGAATTATGGAGATAATACGATTCAGATTACCTGCATCTCGCAGAGCGGAGATTCGCGCACTTACACGCTGATCGTGGCAAGAGCGGGGGGCAGTGCCGGCGGAACCATTCAGGTGGCGGATGACGCGGCGATTACGCCATTCTATCCGATCGGAACCTATGTGACGGGAATTGAGCCTGGAACAAGCGCATCCACAGTCGCATCGGGAATCGGAACCCAGAACTGTACCGTAAAGATTCTGAATGCAGACGGCAGTGAGAATACACAGACGGTGGGAACGGGCAACAAGCTGGCAGTGTATGTCGGCGACACGCTCGTGCAGCAGTATGAGATTGTGGTATATGGAGATATCAACGGTGACGGAAAGGTTTCCAATCTGGATCTGGTATTGATGCAGAAACAGATCCTTGGAATTGAAAGTCAGTCCGGCAGTCGTCTGGAAGCGGCAAACGTCAGCAAGGACGGCGGTATTTCCAATAAGGATCTGGTTATTTTACAAAAACACATACTGGGAATCTCACAGATTGATCAGTGAGAGGAAGAATTGGGAGAGCAGAAATGAAGAAAAAAATAGCAATGATGATGATGGCGCTTAGCCTGACATTCGGGGTTGTCGGAGTGCCGCAGACGGTATTCGCGGCGAGCGGATCAACATCTGTCTCGGTGTCGTCAGGAAGTGTCAATATCGGTGATACGGTTACAGTTACAGTAAAAGCGAGCGGTCCATCCGGCGAAAAGGCGAATGCGACCATGACGCTGTCTTATGATTCGAGTGTGCTGCAGTTTGTGAGTTGCAATACCACATACGGCGGAGGCGGCGGAAGCGTGATGGCGACGGGAGAAAGCTACACGGTGACATTAAAAGCTGTGAGTGCGGGAAATTCCTCCCTCTCTGTCTCTGCCAACGACGGAGTGATCTTTGACTCCAATGAGGAGATGGATTCCATGTCGGGCAGCAGTGCATCGGTCACAGTAAAGAATGCAGCAAGTACAAATACAGATTCAGGCAATAATAGTAGCAGTAACAGTGGAACCTCCAACGGAAACGGAACATCAGCGGGTGGAAACGGGGATTCTGCGGCGAATACTGGAGAGACAACAGGAAAACAGTCTGCGGATAATTCTCTGAAAGAGTTGACCATTTCACCGGGAACGCTCTCGCCGGCATTTAGCGGGAAAACGCTGACTTATAGTGCTACAGTGGGAAGCGATGTAACCAATATCGCCGTATCTGCCACACCGGTCAATGAAAAAGCGGTCGTGGAGTCGGTTACGGGAAATACCAATCTGAAAAGTGGAGATAACACCATTAAGATTGTAGTCAAGGCGGAAAATGGCGTGACCGCAACCTATACCGTGAATGTGACAAAGCAGGGAACCTCGTCCGGAGAGACAACGGCATCCGATGAGGGGGAAGTGGAGACAACAGAGGAGACGGACAGCAGTGAAAACACGGTTACGGTAAATGGCATTTCCTATGTAATTGCAGAAAATTTTGCAACAGAGAATATTCCGGCAGATTTTTCGGAGACAACCGTCAATTATCAGGGGGCGGATTATCGGGGCGTGAGTTATGACAAGGGATCTGTGGTCATGCTTTATCTGGTGCAGGACGGAGCGGAAGAGAGCACAGGAAGCTTCTTTGTATATGACAGCACAAGAGATACCCTGTATCCGTTTGTAAAAATGGTCAATGGGGAACACTACGTGATAGCGCTTCTGCCACCGGTGGATTATACGATGCCGGATACGATGCAGCAGACACAGCTTACGCTGGCGGACGGAAGTCTTGTGACGGCATATCAGGAGACCCAGGAGGAAGGGTCTGAGGTGGAATCGGAGTTCTATACCTTTTACGGAGTGAATTCTGACGGAACGGAAGGCTGGTACCAGTACGACTCCATAGAGGAGACCTATCAGCGCGTAAATACAGGGACAACTGTATCTTCCGACGGACTGCAGGACGAGGATGCGGCCTATCTGCAGGAGGAATATCTGGCGCTGTCCGAGAAATATAAAAAAGAAAAAGCGTTTTCCAGAACCGCGATTGGCATATTGATATTTCTGCTGGCGGTAATGGCAGTGGTACTTGTTAACCTGTTACTGCACAGGAGGGAAGCGGATAGAGATGACCTGGATGAGGATGACACTATGGATGACGGTGTCTCAGAGCATGATGATACAGAAGAACTGCTGGATGAAAATCAGGATGATGTGATCGAGGAACCGGAAAAGGATTCCTGGAAAAAGTGGCACTGGAAGAAGCGCTCTGCTGCAGATGCCGGGGATGCAGATGAATTCGACGAACAGGAAGAGAGAGAAGAGAAAACGAAAACGCAGGAATCTGACGATGACGCGTTCGATGATGCATTCGATGAGGATGACATCGAGGAGGAAGAGCCGCCGAAGAAGAGATTCGGTTTCTGGAAGCGGAAGTCTGACGATCTGGATGACGATCTGTTTGATGATGACGACGCGTACGAGGATGATGACGCGTACGGGGATGACGATGACACGTATGGGGATGATGACGCGTACGGGGATGACGATGCGCCGGACGATGAAAAAGAAAAAGTTTCAGGCGGCAAAGATCAGAAAAACAAGCAAGACGATGAGCTGGATATCATAGATTTTAATGATCTGTAAAGACGAATGTGATATCGGACTGGAAATAGGAGGTAGCGATGCAGACAGCATATACAGCAAAGGCAAAAAAGGCGATTGATATTGCAACGCGGATATCAAAGTCATTGCATCACAGTTATATCGGCACGGAGCACATACTGCTTGGCCTGTTGAAAGAGGGAACCGGTGTGGCAAGCCAGGTACTTGCCGACAATGGTGTAGAGTATGATAAGGTGCTGGAACTGATCGAGGAGCTGATTGCACCGGGGAATGCGGTTGCGGTTCTGGAGGACGGATTGTCCCCGAGAGCGGCGCATGTGCTTGAGGTATCCAAAGCGGAGGCGGCGCGTTTCCACTCGGAGAAGATTGGAACGGAACACCTTTTAATTGCGATGATCAAGGAGACGGAATGTGTGGCGTCCAGACTGTTGAATACATTGTCTGTCAATGTGCAGAAAATGTATGTGGACACCCTGATCGCGATGGGCGAGGATGTGAGCCAGTATAAGGATGAATTCCAGAACGGGAAACCCGGCAAGCGGAAAAACGCGGAGGGAACGCCGTCACTGGATCAGTTTTCCAGAGATCTGACCGAACTTGCACGCGACGGAAAGCTTGACCCGGTGGTCGGCAGAGAGGCGGAGATCGACCGTGTCATCCAGATTTTAAGCCGGAGAAGCAAGAACAATCCGTGCCTGATCGGAGAACCCGGCGTAGGAAAAACGGCGATTGTAGAGGGAATTGCAGAGCGCATTATGGGCGGAATGGTTCCGGATACGGTGCTTGGAAAAAGAGTGGTCTCCCTGGATCTTTCCGGGATTGTGGCAGGTTCGAAGTACAGGGGTGAATTTGAGGAGCGCATCAAGAAGGTGCTTGCAGAGGTGGCGAAAGCCGGAAACGTCCTGCTGTTCATCGATGAGATTCATACCATCATCGGAGCGGGCGGAGCGGAAGGCGCGATTGATGCATCCAACATTTTAAAACCTGCGCTTGCGAGAGGTGAGGTGCAGGTGATTGGTGCGACGACCATCGAGGAGTACCGCAAATATATCGAAAAAGATGCCGCTCTGGAACGTCGGTTCCAGCCGGTTGTTGTGGAGGAGCCGACGGAGGAAGAAGCCATTTCCATATTAAAGGGATTGCGCGGACAGTATGAGAGCCACCACCATGTGACGATTACGGATGAGGCCGTGGAGGCGGCAGTGCGTCTTTCTGCGCGTTACATCAACGACCGTTTCCTCCCGGACAAGGCGATTGACCTGATGGATGAGGCCGCGGCAAAAGTGCGCCTTCACGTGGGCGGAGACCCGAGGGAGGCTGCAGAACTCCGGCGGGAGATTGCGGAGTCGCAGGAGACATTGGAGCAGGCACTTTCCGGCGGAGACCTGGAAGCGGCGAGAGAGGCACAGACAAAGCGTCAGGAACTGGAAGAAAAGTTGGAAAAACTGAACGCAAAGGCAAAGCAGGGCGGCAGACGGCATCACCAGACCGTCGGAGAGGATGAGATTGCCGATGTGGTGTCGGGATGGACGAAAATCCCGGTGAAGAAGCTTACAGAGGGGGAGGCTGCCAGGCTTAAAAAGCTGGAGGCAACTCTTCACAAGCGCGTGATCGGACAGGAGGAGGCGGTATCGGCAGTGGCCAAAGCCGTGCGGAGAGGCCGCGTCGGATTAAAAGATCCCAAGCGCCCGATCGGATCGTTCCTTTTCCTGGGACCGACAGGCGTCGGCAAGACAGAGATATCCAAGGCACTGGCAGAAGCTGTCTTTGGACAGGAGCAGGCAATGATCCGCGTCGATATGTCTGAGTACATGGAGAAACACAGCGTATCGAAAATGATCGGTTCACCGCCTGGATATGTCGGACATGAGGACGGCGGACAGCTGAGTGAAAAAGTGCGGAGAAATCCATACGCAGTGATTCTGTTTGACGAGATAGAGAAGGCGCATCCGGATGTGTTTAATATTCTGCTGCAGGTGCTTGACGACGGACATATCACAGATTCTCAGGGAAGAAAAGTGGACTTTAAGAATACCATCATCATTATGACCTCCAACGCGGGAGCGCAGGCGATTGTGGAGCCGAAGAAGCTTGGCTTTGCTTCCGGCAATGACGAGAAGCAGAACTACGAGCGGATGAAGGGCAGCGTGATGGAGGAGGTCCGCAGAATTTTCAAACCGGAATTTTTAAACCGTATTGACGAGACCATTGTATTCAGGGCACTGAATAAGGACGACATGAAGCAGATCGTAGGTCTGATGACAAAAGAGCTGGCGAAGCGCTGCGAAACACAGCTTGGCATTACGCTGGTCGTGCGCGATGCCGCAAAGCAGTACATTGTGGATAAGGCGTATGACCCGAAGTACGGAGCCAGACCGCTGCGGCGCAAGATTCAGGATGAGATTGAGGATCCGCTTGCGGAAAAACTTCTCGACGGAAGCATCCGCCGGGGCGACGAAGTGATCGTCACGACGAAGAAAAATGCAATTTTTCTGGAGCCGAAGAAAAAGTAAAAAATTACTTAAATGTCAGTGAAATCACTGGAAATCAAAGAACAGATATTATATAATATTTTTACAAATTTACGATAAAGCAGACCGGATGAAGGAGCTGCAATATCACAGGAGGATAAGATGGCCGTTATTAGTGAATTACTCCGTTCAGAGGAGGATGGAACGATCAGCTTTGGGGATTATACATTGAGCACCAAGGCAAAGCTTGACAATTTTGAGCACCAGGGAGACCTTTACAAAGTAAAGACCTGTCAGGAGATTACCAAGCTGGAGCGCAATGGCATGTTTGTATACGAGTCTGTTCCGGGGACTGCAGTGGAGCATTTAAAAGCAACAGACACAGGAATGGAGTTTAGCGTAGAAGGCGCAGAGGACGCACAGGTTACCGTAGAGCTTGAGGATGAGGCTGAGTACGACATCGTGATCGACGGTGCAGATGCCGGCAGGATGAAGACGAATCTCGGAGGAAAGTTAAGCCTGAGCGTAGAGCTCGGCGATGCTCCGGTAAAGGTAAGCGTTCAGAAGTGCTAGAGCAGCCGCTTTCGCATATGACAATTACAAGATCAGTGAGACCTGTCCGTATGGACAGGTCTTTGTTGCTCTATAGGAAATGACGTGTTATGTTAAAGCGCGAAAGCCGCGCTTTCTATGGAGAAAAAAGCCCTGTCCGGGCAGCAGCCGCGTCTGCGGGAAAGGAAGATAAGAACATGGCAAAAGGAAAAACAACAGTGTACTTCTGTCAGGAGTGTGGATACGAGTCGGCAAAATGGATGGGACAGTGTCCGGCATGCCATGAGTGGAACTCGTTTGTGGAGGAGACAGTCGAGAAAAAGAGCGCGCGTGGGAGCCGCAGTGCGGATAGCAGCCGTGAGGCAAAGGCAGTTCCCCTGTCACAGATTGAGATGACGCAGGAACAGCGGGTGTCCACCGGCATGAAGGAGCTTGACCGGGTGCTTGGCGGCGGGATTGTGCAGGGATCCCTGGTGCTTGTGGGTGGAGATCCGGGAATCGGAAAATCGACACTGCTTTTGCAGGTATGCAGGAATCTTGCGGAACATAAGGTGAAGGTGCTCTATATTTCCGGTGAGGAATCCTTGCAGCAGATCAAAATCCGGGCAGAACGCATCGGAACCTTTGGGGACAGCTTAAGTCTGCTCTGTGAGACCAATCTTGATGCCATACGGCGCGTGATTGACCGGGAGAAGCCCGAGATCGTCGTGATTGACTCCATTCAGACGATGTATAATGAAGACGTCTCGTCTGCACCGGGAAGCGTCTCGCAGGTGCGGGAATCGACCGGCACCCTGATGCAGATCGCTAAAGGACTTGGAATTTCCATTTTTATCGTCGGACATGTGACAAAGGAAGGCGTGGTGGCTGGTCCGCGTGTGCTGGAACACATGGTGGATACGGTGCTCTATTTTGAGGGGGACCGCCATGCGGCGTATCGTATTCTGCGCGGTGTGAAGAACCGCTTTGGGTCGACGAACGAGATCGGTGTTTTTGAGATGCGGGGAGATGGTCTGACAGAGGTGGAGAACCCGTCGGAATTCATGCTGAGCGGAAAGCCGGAGGGAGCCTCCGGGTCTGTTGTGGCATGCTCGATGGAAGGAACGCGACCGATTCTTCTGGAAATACAGGCATTGGTCTGCCACAGCAATTTCGGTATGCCGAGGCGGACGGCAGCAGGAACCGATTTTAACCGGGTGAATCTTCTGATGGCGGTTCTGGAAAAGCGTCTGGGACTTTCACTGGGAAATTGTGATGCCTATATCAATATTGCGGGAGGCATCCGGATGAATGAGCCGGCAATCGATCTTGGTCTTGTGCTGGCGATTGTCTCCAGTTACAAAGACCGCCCGATCGATGAGAAGACCATCTGCTTCGGTGAGGTGGGACTCAGCGGTGAGGTGCGCGCGGTCAGCATGGCAGAGCAGCGTGTGCTCGAGGCGAAGAAGCTTGGATTTAAGACATGTATTCTGCCGGAGGTGTGCAGGGAGAGCCTAAAGGAGATCAAGGGGATCGGTCTTGTCGGCGTGCGCACGGTAAAGGATGCGATGGATTACGTGATGCGGTAGTCCGCAGGAAGGGAAAATGAATGGTTCTGAATTGTATGCGCAATTAAAACAATTCAGAACCGAAAACTTTCTTTTTTAAAACGGCGGAAATGTGGTTGACATTCTAAAATAATGATGATAATATAAACAAGCTGACCGCGAGAACAGCGGACAGGCAAAGCGCTTCTGAAAAAGAAGCAAAAGAAAAATAAAAAAGTTGTTGACAAACGGTTGACGGTATGATATAGTAAATAAGCTGTCGCCGAGAGATGACAACGATGAATGAGATTGAAAAATCCGTTCGGAAGTTGCGGAGCAACTTCTAATGACAGCGCGAAGCGCTGGCTGTACATTGATAACTGAACAGTGAATAAACCTTGAAAGATCCTAAATTTCAAGCTGTCGATCAAGAGATTGAAAGACAGACGAACGTTCTTATAAAGAACAACCTAAAACAGTAAATTCAGAGTAACATCT